>ERZ1643249.79-NODE-79-length-140358-cov-15.237315_pt1 | contig 140358 bp, 131 predicted proteins | sample MGYA00579263_ERZ1643249 | MGnify/ENA primary metagenome ERZ1643249 (study PRJEB29033, sample SAMEA4952264) | chicken gut metagenome | biome: Broiler Chicken; feature: Gastrointestinal Tract; material: Caecum | place: Ireland | collected 2018 | study: Broiler...
CGGTACGCACGGTGGTGTGAGAGGACGGGAGTTAATCACTCCCTCCTACTCGATTGCGGACTTGTTTTCGGCGTGCATGGGTGATAAAATAATAGCACTATGGAAATCCGCTGTGCTTTTGGATGAGCGGACAGAGGAGAGATAAAGATGAAAAGACGTATTCTGATTTTTAGCGCCGCCTGCATGCTGGCGGCAGCGGTGATGGTATCAGGCTGCTCAGAGAAAAAGGATTCTGTGGAAAATTCCTCACAGACGGAAGAATCGTCAGAACCCTCCGGGACTTCCGGCTCCGCGCCCCTTATAAATACTCCTGAGGAGGGGCAGGAAAATCCGGAACAGATGGGAGAGGGGGCAGCGCCTACGGATATTCCGGAAGAATCCCGGAGCTCAGAGGCAGAATTGGGAGAACCCTTGATTTTTTCGGAGGACGGCCGGGAACTGTATTCCGTTACCCTGGAGCAGGCGGAGTTTACAGACCGCCGGGCCGTAGCGGAGACGGAGGCTCCGGAAAAAGTTCTGCTTCTCACCTATTCTTATGAAAGCCTTTCCGGGGAGGCCGTGCTGGTAGATGATATGAGTTTCCGCTGCCTGGACAGCGGGGGGGAGGCATGTACGCCTTACTATCTGGCGGATCAGCTGGTTCCGGAAGTGAATCAGGGCGGAGAGCCTGCCAGAGCGGAAATCGCCTTCCGTGTTCCCGAAGATATGGAGCAGGCTCGGATTTATGTGGTAAATAATTCCAATCCGGAGGGGAAATCCTATCAGGTGACGGTACAGCCCTGAGGGAAAATTTCGGAAATAACGCATACAGAAGGAGAAGACTTATATGTCAGAGGAAAAAGAGACCCGGGACAAGGTTCCCTCAGAGACTTCCGGAGAACAGCCAGAGGATAAGAAACCGGAAGAGTATGAAAAATACTGCTTTATGTGCAAACGGCCGGAGAGCAAGGCAGGGAAGATGATCGAGCTGCCGGGCAACATTCATGTCTGCGCGGACTGCATGCAGAAGAGCTTTGACACCATGCAGAATATCAATCTGAATTATAATGACCTGATGAAAAATCTTCCGCCCAATATCAGCATGATCGACCTCTCGTCTCTGCGGAATCAGATTCCGCCCCAGCCCAAGGTCAAGAAGAAAGAAGAGAAGAAGGAAAAGAAAGAATTTTCTATCAAGGATATTCCGCCGCCCCATAAGATTAAGGAACAGCTGGATGAATATGTCATCGGTCAGGAACAGGCCAAAAAGATTATGGCGGTGGGAGTTTACAACCATTATAAGAGAGTGTTTTCAGATCCCGGCGATGATGTGGAAATTGAAAAATCCAACATGCTGATGATTGGCCCCACCGGTTCCGGGAAAACTTATCTTGTACAGACCCTGGCCCGTCTGCTGGACGTGCCCCTGGCCATTACAGACGCTACCTCCCTGACAGAAGCCGGATATATCGGCGATGATATTGAGAGCGTAGTTTCCAAGCTGCTGGCCGCAGCGGACAATGATGTGGAGAGGGCTCAGCACGGGATTATTTTTATTGATGAGATCGATAAGATTGCCAAGAAGAAAAATACCAATCAGCGGGATGTCAGCGGCGAGGCGGTGCAGCAGGGTATGCTGAAGCTGCTGGAGGGCAGCGAGGTGGAGGTTCCGGTGGGAGCCAACAGCAAAAACGCCATGGTGCCCCTTACCACGGTGGATACCCGGAATATTCTGTTTATCTGCGGCGGCGCTTTTCCGGATCTGCCGGACATTATCAAGGAGCGGCTGAACAAGCAGTCTTCCATTGGCTTTCAGGCGGATCTGAAGGATAAGTATGATGAAGATAAAAATCTTCTGATGCAGGTCACGGTGGAGGATCTGCGGAATTTCGGCATGATCCCGGAGTTTTTGGGAAGGCTTCCCATCGTTTTCGCCCTGGAAAGCCTGACGGAGGATATGCTGGTGCAGATCCTTCAGGAGCCAAAAAACGCCATCCTCAAGCAGTACCGCCGGCTGCTGGAGATGGATGAGGTCAAACTGGAGTTCGAGGAAGGAGCCCTGCGGGCGATTGCCCGCAGAGCTCTGGAAAAGGATACGGGCGCCAGGGCTCTGAGAGCGATTATCGAGGAGTTTATGCTGGATATTATGTATGAGATCCCCAAAGATGATACCATCGGCGAGGTGGTTATTACCAGAGAATATGTGGAGCATACAGGAGGACCCAGGATTATCATGCGGGGGCAGGAGATCCCGGAACTGGGTATGCGGTCATAAGACAGGAGGTGCGTGAGAACATGGCAAACGCAAATGATTTTTTCGGCGCGGTGGGCAATACCATCAGCAGGGCGGCAAATAAGCTGGGCAAAAAAACGGACCAGTTTGTGACGGTGCAGAAGATACGCAGCCGTCAGCACAATCTGGAAGATCAGATTGAAATGGATTACAGAAAAATGGGAGAATGGATCTTTCAGAAATATACGGAGGAGGAAGAGCTTCCGGAGAAGCTTCAGGAAATCTGCCGGGGGATTGAGAAGCGGACCCGGGAGATCCGGGAGTGCAGGGAGCGGATCGCCCAGGTAAAGGGAGCGAAAATCTGCCCGGGATGCGGGGAATTGATTCCCAAAGACGCTAATTACTGTATGAACTGCGGCACATCTTTCCAGAAGGTCCAGCAGGAAGGAACCGAGACGGAGCCGGATGAGCCGCAGACGGATACGCAAGAGGAGTAAAGAATGGTTTTTATTATCATTATACTTGCGGTATTTCTGGGAGATCTGCTTCTGAAAAAGTATGTGGAGGCGAAACTTCCGGAGGGAGAGGAACGGACCCTGTTCCGGGGAAAGATCCGTATCCGCAAATACCACAATTCAGGCATTGCCCTGGGGGGACTTTCCGGGCATCCGCTGATTATTAAGAGGGGAACGGCCGGCATAATCCTGGGGCTTCTGATCGCTCTGGCTTCTATGCTGCCGAAAAAGGGGAATACTCTGCGCAAGACCGGCCTGAGCCTTATGCTGGGCGGAGCTCTCTGCAACTGGTTCGACCGGTTTCATCAGGGAATGGTGACGGATTATTTCAGCTTCCGCAGTAAGTGGAGAAGGTTCAGCCGTCTGGTGTTCAACCTTTCCGATATCTGTATTTTCCTGGGCGGCCTGCTGGCCCTGCTGGGCGCCGGAAAGAAAAGAAAATGAATAAAAGAAGGAACTGTTCGTTCTCACCTGAACGTGAGTCGGAACAGTTCCTTTTTTGTTACAGAGTTTTTATATTTCCGGAGCGGCGGATTTCATTAAAGCTGGGGACCAGCCGCAACCAGAGCTTTTCCGGCCTCGTTGCCCTCATATTTGGCGAAGTTCTTGATGAATCTTCCTGCCAGATCTTTGGCCTTGGTCTCCCATTCGGAAGCATCTGCGTAGGTATCTCTGGGATCCAGAATGTTGGTGTCTACACCCGGAAGCTCGGTGGGTACTTCAATGTTGAAGTAAGGAATCTTCTTGGTGGGAGCTTTCAGGATGTCGCCGTTCAGGATGGCGTCGATGATTCCACGGGTATCCTTGATGGAGATACGCTTGCCGGTTCCGTTCCAGCCGGTGTTTACCAGGTAAGCCTTGGCTCCGCTCTGCTGCATTCTCTTTACCAGCTCCTCAGCGTACTTGGTGGGATGCAGTTCCAGGAAGGCCTGTCCGAAGCATGCGGAGAAGGTGGGGGTGGGCTCGGTGATGCCCCGCTCGGTTCCTGCCAGTTTCGCGGTGAATCCGGACAGGAAGTAGTACTGGGTCTGCTCCGGAGTCAGGATGGATACCGGAGGCAGCACGCCGAAGGCGTCAGCGGACAGGAAGATGACTTCCTTGGCTGCCGGTGCGGAAGATACCGGGCGTACAATATTGTTGATGTGAGTGATGGGGTAGGACACACGGGTGTTCTCGGTCACACTCTTGTCATGGAAATCAATTTTGCCGTTCTCATCCAGAGTAACGTTCTCCAGCAGAGCGTCTCTCTTGATGGCGTTGTAGATATCCGGCTCGGACTCTTTGTCCAGGTCGATAACCTTGGCGTAGCAGCCGCCCTCAAAGTTGAAGACTCCCTTGTCGTCCCAGCCGTGCTCGTCATCGCCGATCAGCAGACGCTTGGGATCGGTGGACAGGGTGGTCTTGCCGGTTCCGGAAAGTCCGAAGAAGATGGCGGTATTCTCGCCGTTCATATCCGTGTTGGCGGAGCAGTGCATGGAAGCGATGCCCTTCAGAGGCAGATAGTAGTTCATCATGGAGAACATACCCTTCTTCATCTCGCCGCCGTACCAGGTATTGATGATTACCTGCTCACGGCTGGTGATGTTGAAGACAACTGCAGTCTCAGAGTTCAGCCCCAGTTCTTTGTAGTTGGGAACTTTTGCCTTGGAAGCGTTGTAAACAACGAAATCCGGCTCGAAGTTTTCCAGCTCCTCAGCGGTGGGCTGAATGAACATGTTGGTTACGAAGTGTGCCTGCCATGCCACTTCCATGATGAAACGGATGGCCATGCGGGTGTCTTTGTTGGCGCCGCAGAAAGCGTCCACCACATACAGTTTCTTGTTGGAAAGCTCTTTCTGAGCGATTTCCTTGACCACATTCCAGGTTTCCTGGCTGGCCGGATGGTTGTCGTTTTTGTATTCCTCAGAAGTCCACCATACAGTGTCCTTGGAATTCTCATCCATAACGATGAATTTGTCTTTGGGAGAACGTCCGGTGTATTCGCCGGTCATAACGTTCACTGCGCCCAGTTCGCTGACCTGACCTTTCTCATAACCTTCCAGCTCCGGTTTGGTCTCCTCCTGGAACAGCAGGTCATAGGAAGGGTTGTGTACGATCTCAGTGGTACCCGTGATGCCATACTTGCTCAAATTGATTTCTGTCATCCTACTCTTAACCTCTTTTCTATAAAATATATGGTAAATATATAAGCGCCTGCCGAAGCCGGGCTTATGATATTTCACCGGAAAACAAAACATCGTTTCCCCAATACTTAATTATACATAATACGTCAATTAAATCAACAGAAATTCCAGCTTTTCCACAAAAAATATAGAAGATGCAAATTTCCGGTTATCAGGGAACCGGGGAAATCTCCCATCGTTTTTTTGATTATAGCAAATATTTAAAAAAAGTAAACGGGATTTCCTTCTTGTCTTTGCGTGAGACTCGTGGTATGATTTTACCATCAGATAGTTCTCAGAGGCAGTTCCGGCGTATCGCCACGATTTTCACGGAAAAAGGTTTTAATTTTACAGGAGGAACCATATGGACGGCAAAAAAGAAATACAGGGACTGGATATTCATCTGCCTTTTTCAAAGGAGAAAAGGGAGAGCCTTTTGGCTATGGAAAAAGAGCCGGAATCCGGGAGCGAAAAGCTGCTGAAAAAGCTGCAGGTTTTTCGGATGCTGGAGGAGATGGAGGGGGATGACCAGAAGCTTCTTCCGGATCCCTATGGCTGCGAATGTTTTTTTCTGGATGATTTTATGACAATAGATATGGAAGCTGATTTTTCCAGGATCGCCAGAGATTTCCTGGCCCATGAATATCAGCGCCTGGGAGAATTGTCCGCCCACGCTTTTCTGGAGGATCATCCGTCGGATTCTGACCTGGAGACAGGGGTCTGCCGCAAAATTCTGAATCTTATGTATGACGCGGTCAGGAAGGGCAGTGAGTACGCCGCGGCTATGTTCCGGAATCTCTATAAGACGTATTATAAGAAAGAATACGATCAGCTGAAGCGGTTTCGGACACTTTCGGCGCTGGAAGTTCTGTCCCTGTCTGAGGATGAAGAAAAAAACACTTCCATCTATATTATGGCCAGGATTTTATGTATGAGCAGCTTTCTGGGAATTGAAAAGGAAAAAGACTGTGTCTATCTCTATGTAATACTGGATTCCCGGTTCAGGGAGATGGAGGCAGAGCAGGATGAGGAAAGAGACCAATATTATTTTTCTGTTCCGGATTCTGTCCGGGAGGAAGCGGACCGCCAGGTGGAGCAGTGGATGGGAGAGCCGCGGGAGGATACGCTCCGGGACAGGAAAATGCGTACCTGGAGAAAGGCAGAGGAGTTTGTGGAGCAGTGTCTGAATCAGCAGGGGTACGGGGGAGATTATGCGTTCTGCTGCAATAAAGAGTACAGGGGTATCCGGGATGTTATGTCTCGGACTTTGTCCCTCTTGAAAATGAAACATCCGGGAGAAAATTTTTCCTTTGAGGAGATCCAGCTGTACGCAGTGCTGTTTGAGACGGTGAGAGCCCTCACCGACGCTTCTGACAGCGCGGACAGCGCACTGAATATGCTGCTCCAGCAAGAGGAATGGGACGGGGAGGAGCAGGAATGCTGGTATGATCCTGAAAAAAACGTGCCGCAGCAGACCAGACCTAGGCAGAAACAGAAAGATTCCCCCGGAGTTCTTTCCGCGGTTCCGGCGGCTTCCCGGGAACTGACGGAGCCGGAGCTGCTGGCAGAGGTGGAAGAACTGCGAAAAAAACTCCATGAAAAAGAGCAGGAACTCCGGCACATGAAAAATCTGTACGCGGAGGCTAAAAGTTCTCAGGCGGAGAGAACGGCTCTGCAGGAGCGCTACGAGGCGGACCGCCAGGAGCTTATCGCGCTCCGGGAACATGTGTACCAGTCCTCAGAGACGGAGAAGGAACCGGAACCGGCGGATCAGGAAAAAATGGAACAGGTTCTTTCGGAGAAGAAGATCGTGATCGTGGGAGGACATGATAACTGGACCTATAAACTGAAAAACAAATTTAAAAACTGGGAATTTTTCAGCCCCAAGGTTTCCGGCACCATGGATGGAAGCATTCTGAGCCATGCGGATTATATTTACTTTTTTACGGATTTTATTTCTCACAGCACGTATCAGAAAATGCTGCGCGTCGTCCGGAATCAGAATCTTCCTTTCGGTTACATTCATACCATCAATATTCCGGCCAATATCCGGCAGATCTACCTGGACGTGGCAGGCGAAAAATAACCGGGCAGGGAAAACTTTACATTTTTCTTTCCGGCGAGTATGATTAACGCGGGAGGAGTGAGCGCGATGAAGACGATAGCAAAACATATTTTTTCAAACTATAAGGACCTGCTGATCCTGGGAATTTCCGGCGCCCTGATTGGCGCCGCGGTGGGTGTCCTGGAGGCTCTTTTCGGCCTGGTACTCCAGGAATGTACAGGCATCCGTACCGGGCATCTGTTTGTTTTGGTTCCTTTCCTTCCGCTGGCGGGAGTTCTCATTGTAACCCTGTACCGCCGCCTGGGCAAGAAGGCTTCCCAGGGAATGAAGCTGGTATTCCGGGTGGGGCTGGGAGAGGATCAGGATCTGCCTATGCGGATGATCCCCCTGGCCATGGTTTCCACCTGGCTGACCCATCTCTGCGGAGGCAGCGCCGGACGGGAGGGAGTGGCCATCCAGATCGGAGCGGCGGTTTCCGACAATATAGACCGGCTGGTCAGGAGAAAGTGGACCATTGAAAAACGGGAAAAGATTTTTCTTCTGACCGGTATGGCTGCCGGATTCGCCGGACTTTTTCAGACGCCTCTGGCGGCTGTGTTTTTTGCGCTGGAAGTGCTGGTGGTGGGAGAACTGGAGTACAGCGCCCTGTTTCCCGCGGCGGTGGCTTCCTTCACAGCCAGTACTGTGTCCGGCCGGCTGGGACTTTCCAATTTCCATTACATCCTGGAGACAGAAATGAGCGTCAGTTTTCCCCTGCTTCTGCAGATGGCGCTGCTGGGCATCCTGTTCGGCATCGCGGGTTCCTGCTTTGCTCAGGGAATCCGTCTGGCGCGGCTGCGTCTGACGTTTCTCTTCGAGGGCCATCCCTATAGGAAAGTAGTTCTTATGGGTATTGTCCTGGCGGCAGTGATGCTGCTGGTCCATGGGGGACGGTACGCGGGAAGCGGAGAAAATCTGGTGGAACTGGGATTTTCCGGCGGCGGGATTTACTGGTATGACTGGATCCTGAAAGCGCTGCTCACGATTCTCACTCTCTCCTCCGGATTCATCGGCGGAGAGGTGGCGCCTCTGTTTGCCATCGGCACCTGTCTGGGCAGTCTGCTGGCTCCCCTGTTCGGCCTGCCGGCGGAGTTTGTCATGGCCCTTGGCTATGCGGCCGTCTTCGGCAGCGGAACCAATACCCTGCTGGCCTCTATCCTCATTGGCTGCGAAGTCTTTGGTTACGGCATGCTCCCGTATTTTTTTGTCACCTGCATCATGGCCTACCTCTTTAATTGGAATAAGTCTATCTTTACTTCTCAGCAGAAGAGCCTGGTCCATTATTTGCGGCATATACAGAGGAGGAGCCGGATTTAAATTGCTATTCCCGGTCCTCCATGTTAAGATGATACATAGAGCCGCGGGGCGGCAGTAAAAACAGAAGAAAGAGAGGTTTAATCCTATGAGCTACGCGGATCAGGTGTTTATCGGCATGTGCCGGGATATTATAGAGAACGGATGCAGTACGGAAGGAGAAAAGGTGCGCCCTCACTGGGAGGACGGGACCCTGGCCTATACCATTAAGCGCTTCGGGGTAGTGAACCGGTACGACCTGTCAAAGGAGTTTCCGGCGCTGACTCTGCGGAGAACGGCTCTCAAAAGCGCTTTCGACGAGATTCTCTGGATCTGGCAGAAAAAATCCAACAACATCCATGAACTCCACAGCCATATCTGGGACGAGTGGGCGGATGAAAACGGTTCCATCGGCAAGGCCTACGGCTATCAGCTGGGAGTGAAACATCAGTATAAAGAGGGTGAGATGGATCAGGTAGACCGGGTGCTCTGGGATCTGGGGCACAATCCTTACAGCCGCAGAATTATGACAAATATATATGTGCATCAGGATCTCCATGAAATGGCCCTGTATCCCTGCGCGTACTCCATGACCTTTAATGTGACCAGAGAGCCGGGCAGTGAGCAGCTGACTCTGAACGCCATTCTCAATCAGAGATCTCAGGATGTGCTGGCGGCCAATAACTGGAATGTGTGCCAGTATTCCCTGCTGCTGATGATGTTTGCCCAGGTCTGCGGCATGAAGGCCGGAGAGCTGGTTCATGTCATCGCGGACGCCCATATTTATGACCGGCATATTCCGTTGGTGAAGGAACTCATCAGCCGAAAAACCTATGACGCTCCCAAAGTCACCCTGAACCCGGAAATAAAGAATTTCTATGATTTTACAGTGGAGGATCTGCAGGTGGAAAATTATGTCACCGGACCACAGATCAAAAATATTCCCATCGCGATTTAGGAGGCGGCGAAATGAAAGCAATTTTATCAGCGGATAAAAACTGGGGGATCGGCTGTCAGAACAAGCTGCTGATCAGCATCCCTTCGGATATGAAATTTTTCCGGGAGACGACGGCGGGGCACACTGTGATCATGGGACGGAAAACCCTGGAGAGCCTGCCGGGAGGGCAGCCCCTGAAGAACCGCAGGAATATTGTTCTTACCAGGAATCCCGAGTATCAGGTCAGAGGAGCCGAGGTGGTTCACAGTCTTGAAGAACTTTTGGAGCTTCTGGGAGAGGCGGAAGGGGAAGAGGCCTATGTCATCGGAGGCGGGGCTGTCTATGAAGAACTGCTTCCCTACTGCGACACCGTCTATGTGACGAAAATTAATTTCGCCTATCAGGCGGACACCTTTTTTCCAAATCTGGACGAAAGGCAGGATTGGAAGCTGGCACAGGAGAGCGAGGAACAGACCTGTTTTGACATTGAGTTTACCTTCCGAAGATATGAGAGGGTTTGAGTATGGAAAGAAAAAACACAAGAGAAGTCCGCATTGGGGATCGGGTCATTGGCGGGGGCAATCCCATTCTGATTCAGTCTATGACCAATACGAAGACGGAGGACGCGGCGGCCACTGTGAGCCAGATCCACCAGCTGGAGGCGGCGGGCTGCGACATCATCCGCTGCGCTGTGCCCCACATGGAAGCGGCCGCGGCTTTGAAGGAAATTAAAAAGCAGATTTCCATTCCTCTGGTGGCGGATATTCATTTTGATTACCGGCTGGCCATTGCCGCCATAGAAAACGGAGCGGACAAGATCCGCATCAATCCGGGAAATATCGGGGATCAGGATCGGGTCAGGGCGGTAGTGGACGCGGCCAGAGAACGGAATATTCCCATCCGGGTGGGAGTCAACGGCGGTTCCCTGGAAAAGGAACTGCTGGAAAAGTATCACGGGGTTACCCCGGAGGGCCTGGTAGAGAGCGCTTTAGCACAGGCGGCCCTGATCGAGGATATGGGATACGAGAACCTGGTAATCAGTATTAAATCCTCAGATGTATTGATGTGCGCCAGAGCCCATGAACTGATTGCGGCGAAGACAGATCACCCTCTGCATGTGGGAATTACCGAGGCGGGAACCCTGTATTCCGGAAATATCAAGTCTGCTGTGGGATTGGGAATCATTCTGTACCAGGGCATCGGGGATACCATCCGGGTATCCCTGACGGGAGCGCCTTTGGAGGAAGTAAAGTCCGCCAAGCGGATTCTGAAGACGCTGGGACTGCGCAAAGGGGGCGTGGAGGTTGTATCCTGTCCCACCTGCGGACGGACCCAGATTGATCTGATCGGTCTGGCAAATCAGGTGGAAACTCTCGTTCAGGATATTCCGCTCGATCTAAAAGTGGCAGTCATGGGCTGCGTGGTCAACGGCCCAGGAGAGGCCCGGGAGGCGGATATCGGCATTGCGGGCGGCAAGGGAGAAGGCTTGCTGATTAAGAAAGGTGAAATTGTAAAGAAGGTGCCGGAGAGCGAACTGCTGGCTTGCCTGCGGGAGGAACTGCTGAACTGGAACCCTTGAGAGGGAGTTTTAGGGCAGGGGAAAAATCAGGAGGATAAACATGGAAGAAACGGGAAAAGAGTTTCTGGAGGCATTTCCGAAGCTGGAGGTAGAGGGAGAACTGAGAGAACTGCTTTCCACCATGGAGGTGGTCCGGGTAACCCTGAACCGCAGAAAAGATCTGCTGCGGATCTATACGGTCAGCAGCCAGTGGATTCATAAGAAATATATATACAAGCTGGAGGACATGATCCAAAGCCAGCTTTTTTCCCATGCGCCTATCCGGGTGAAGATCATTGAGCGCTTTTATCTGTCCCGCCAGTACACCCCGGAGAGGCTGCTGGAAGTCTACTATTCCAGCATCCTTCTGGAACTGAAAAATTATCATATTCTGCTGTTTCATCTGTTCCGGACGGCGAAGATTACGTTTCCGGAGCCGGAACTCATGGAACTGGCTCTGGAAAATTCCGTGATCGCCCATGAAAAAGAGGAGGAACTGTATCGGGTTCTGGATAAGATCTTCTGTGAGCGCTGCGGGTTCCGCCTGAGCATCCGCACTTCCTTCCGGGAAGAGCGGGATGAGAGCGAGATTCAGAAAAGCGAGCTGGAAATGCGGGAGGCAGCCAGGCATGTAGCGGAGCATCTTTCCCTGGGGAGGGCGGAAGAGCCGGAACCGGAAGAGAAAAAACCTGCGGAAAAGGCAGCGGGAAGCAGGTACTTTGGAAATTCCGCCGGGAGGAAAAACGGCCGGAACCGGGGGAAAAACGGCAGAGAGGAACAGCCGGTGCGGCGCAGCGACAATCCGGACGTGCTGTACGGAAGGGATTTTGAGGATGACAGCATTCCCATTGACAGTATTGAAGGAGCGGTGGGGGATGTAGTGATCCGCGGGGAGATCTTGAATTTTGACAGCCGGGAGCTGCGGAACGGCCGGGGGCTGCTGGTGTTCGCTGTGACGGACGACACAGACACCATTATGGTAAAAATTTTTGTTAAAGCGGAGCAGATCCCGGAGCTGTCCAAAATTCTGAAGAAGGGGACATTTATTAAGGTCAAAGGAAAGGTGATGACCGACTCTTTTGACCACGAACTGACGGTAACCTCTGTGTGGGGCATTAAGAAGAGCAAAAATTTCCGGGAAGCCCGCCACGACAATGCTTCCAGGAAGAGGGTAGAGCTCCACTGCCATACCAAAATGAGCGATATGGACGGAGTAACGGACGCCGCGGCCCTGGTAAAGCGGGCCTACGAGTGGGGACATCCTGCTATCGCGATCACGGATCACGGAGTGGTTCAGGCCTTTCCCGAGGCCAATCATGCCATGGAGGACATTGATTCCAGATACCGTGCCCAGTATCAGAAGGATCATCCGGAGGTGACGAAGGAAGAACTGAAAAAGATTTCCGCTCCCTTTAAAGTGATTTACGGGATGGAGGCCTACCTGGTAGATGACCTGAAAGGAATTGTCAGCGACAGTCAGGGCCAGAGCCTTGACAGTCCCTTTGTAGTTTTTGACATTGAGACCACCGGGTTTTCTCCAGCCAGCTGCAAGATCATTGAAATCGGGGCCGTCCGGGTGGAGGAAGGACGGATTGTAAAGCGTTTTTCCACCTTTGTGAACCCGGAGGCGCCGATTCCCTTCCGCATTGAAAATCTGACGGGCATCAATGACAACATGGTGCTGCCGGCCCCCACCATTGACCAGGTGCTGCCGGAGTTTCTGCGGTTCTGTGAGGGTGCGGTGATGGTGGCCCACAACGCGGGCTTTGATATGAGTTTTATCCGGAAAAACTGCGGGGATCTGGGCATTGACCGGGAGTTTACCGTGGTGGATACGGTAGCCATGGCCCGGTTCCTGCTGCCGGGGCTGAACCGGTTCAAACTGGATACGGTAGCCAAGGCTCTGGGAGTTTCCCTGGAAAACCACCATCGGGCAGTGGATGACGCGGCCTGTACGGCGGAGATCTTCGTGAAATTTGTAAAAATGCTGAAAGAGAGGGACATTCTGGACCTGGACGCCCTCAATGAGCAGGGCAGCATGTCGCCTAATACCGTGCGCAAGCTTCCCACCTATCATGCCATTATTCTGGCTACCTGCGAGACCGGAAGAGTGAATCTGTACCGGCTGGTATCGGAATCGCATCTGAAGTATTACAACCGGAGGCCGAGACTGCCCAAAAGTGTATTCCTGAAATACAGGGAGGGCCTGCTGCTGGGGTCCGCCTGCGAGGCTGGGGAGCTGTACCAGGCTCTGCTGCGGGGGGCGCCGGATCAGGAAATCTCCAGGATCGTTTCTTTCTATGATTATTTGGAGATTCAGCCGGTGGGAAACAACGCCTTTATGATCCGGGATGAGAATCACGAGAATATCAGCAGCGAGGAGGACATCCGGGAGGTAAACCGGAAGATTGTCAAGCTGGGAGAGCAGTTTCAGAAACCGGTGGTGGCTACCTGCGACGTGCATTTTATGGATCCCAAGGATGAGATCTACCGGCGGATCATTATGTTCGGCAAGGGATTTGAGGACGCGGACAACCAGGCCCCGCTGTACCTGCATACTACGGAGGAGATGCTGGAAGAGTTTTCTTATCTTGGCAGCGCCAAGGCGGAGGAGATCGTCATTGACAATCCTCAGAAAATTGCGGATATGTGCCGGAAGATCTCGCCTATCCGGGCGGGAAAATTCCCGCCGGTCATTGAAAATTCAGACCAGGATCTCCGGGATATCTGCTATAACCGGGCTCATGAGATTTACGGGGAAAACCTGCCTCCCATTGTGGAGGCCAGGCTGGAGAGGGAGCTGAACTCCATTATCTCCAACGGCTACGCTGTGATGTACATCATTGCCCAGAAGCTGGTGTGGAAGTCCAACGAGGACGGCTATCTGGTAGGCTCCCGGGGGTCTGTGGGATCTTCCTTTGTAGCCACCATGGCCGGGATTACGGAGGTGAATCCCTTAAGCCCCCATTATCTCTGCGAGTCCTGCCATTATGTGGATTTTGACTCCAAGGAGGTGAAGGCCTATGCCGGCCGGGCAGGCTGTGATATGCCGGACAAGCTCTGCCCCAACTGCGGGAAGCCCTTAAAGAAAATGGGCTTTGACATTCCTTTTGAGACCTTTCTGGGATTTAAGGGCAACAAGGAGCCGGATATCGACCTGAACTTTTCCGGAGAATATCAGAGTAAGGCTCACAAGTACACAGAAGTGATTTTTGGAGCCGGGCAGACTTTCCGGGCCGGAACCATCGGCACGCTGGCGGATAAAACCGCCTTTGGCTACGTAAAGAAATATTATGAGGAGCGGGGGATCCACAAGCGGAACTGTGAGATCGACCGCATTGTTCTGGGATGCACCGGCATCCGCCGGACCACCGGCCAGCACCCGGGCGGCATCATCGTGCTGCCCTTCGGGGAGGATATCAATTCCTTTACCCCGGTGCAGCATCCCGCCAACGATAATGATACAGACATCATTACCACCCATTTTGACTACCACTCCATAGACGCGAACCTGCTGAAGCTGGACATTCTGGGACACGATGATCCCACGATGATCCGTATGCTGGAGGATCTCACCGGTACGGACGCCACAAAGGTTCCCCTGGACGAGCCCAAGGTCATGTCTCTTTTCAAGAGCACGGAGGCCCTGGGCATCAAGCCGGAAGACATCGGGGGCTGTCCTTTGGGCTGCCTGGGGATACCGGAGTTCGGCACGGATTTTGTAATCCAGATGCTTCAGGACACCAAGCCGCAGACCTTTTCAGATCTGATCCGGATTTCCGGTCTGTCCCACGGTACCGATGTGTGGCTGGGAAACGCCCAGACTCTGATCGAGGAGGGAAAGGCCACCATTTCCACCGCCATCTGTACCCGTGACGATATTATGACCTATCTCATCGGTATGGGCCTGGAGAGCGAGCAGGCGTTTACCATTATGGAGAGTGTCCGCAAAGGGAAGGGACTGAAGCCGGAGTGGGAGGAGGAAATGACAGCCCGCGGGGTGCCGGACTGGTACATCTGGTCCTGCAAGAAAATTAAATATATGTTCCCCAAGGCTCACGCGGCCGCCTACGTCATGATGGCCTACCGGATTGCCTGGTACAAGATCTATGAGCCCCTGGCCTACTACGCGGCCTATTTTTCCATCCGGGCTTCCGCGTTCAGCTATGAACTTATGTGCATGGGGCAGGAACGGCTGGAGTATTACATGGAGGAATATCGGAAACGATGGGATACGCTTTCCAAGAAAGAGCAGGATACCTATAAAGATATGAAGATTGTCCAGGAAATGTACGCCAGAGGATACGAGTTTATGCCGGTGGATCTCTACCGGGCAAAAGCCCATCGCTTCCAGATTGTGGACGGCAGGCTGATGCCTGCGCTGGACACCATTGAGGGCCTGGGAGACAAGGCGGCGGACGCCGTGGTGCTGGCGGCCAGAGACGGGAAATTTCTGTCCAAGGATGATTTCCGAAGCCGGACCAAGGTCAGCGCCACTGTCATAGACCTGATGAGCGATCTGGGCATTTTCGGGGATCTGCCCCAGTCCAACCAGATTTCGCTGTTTGATTTTGTATAATGCCGGAAGGAGGAGCGATGAAAGAGCATTCGGAATTAAAATATCTGCAGTGTCTGGCGGAATTGTACCCCACCATTGCCAAAGCTTCTACGGAGATCATCAATCTCCAGTCTATCCTGAATCTGCCTAAGGGAACGGAACATTTTATTACGGATATTCACGGGGAATATGAGGCGTTTTCTCATGTGCTGAAAAACGGGTCCGGCTCCGTGAAAAAAAAGATCGATGATGTATTCGGACGGACCTTAAGCACCGCGGACAAAAACGCCCTGGCCACCCTGATCTATTATCCGCGGGAAAAGATGGATCTGGTGAAAAAGACAGAGAAAAATATGGATGAGTGGTACAGAATCACCCTGTACCGCCTGATCGAGGTCTGCAAGACCGTAGCCTCCAAATACACCCGCTCCAAGGTCCGCAAGGCTCTGCCCGGGGATTTTGCCTATGTCATAGAGGAACTGATTACGGAGAAAGCGGAGGTTCTGGATAAGGAGGCCTACTACAGCGCCATTGTGGACACCATTATATCCATTGGCCGGGCGGAAGAGTTTATTGTGGCCCTGGGAGAACTGATCCAGAGGCTGGTCATCGATCATCTGCATATTCTGGGAGACATCTACGACCGGGGGCCGGGGCCTGACCGGATTATGGACAAACTGATGTCGTACCATTCTCTGGACATTCAGTGGGGAAACCACGATGTGCTGTGGATGGGGGCGGCGGCAGGACAGCTGGCCTGCATCGCCAATGTGGTCCGCAATTCTGTCCGGTACGGGAATCTGGATCTGCTGGAAGACGGGTACGGGATCAATATGGTGCCTCTGGCAGCTATGGCCATGAAGGTTTACGGGGACGATCCCTGTCAGCTTTTTCAGATCAAGGCCAACGGCAGCGGTACTTCCAAAGATGACGAGATGAATCGGAAAATTCATAAAGCGATTGTGGTCATTCAGTTTAAACTGGAAGGACAGCTGATCCGGCGCAGAGGGGAGTTCGGCATGGAGAACCGAATGCTTCTGGATCGGATCGACTACGAAAGAGGAACGATTGTTCTGGAGGGAAAGGAATACCGCCTTCTGGATACGCATTTTCCCACCATTGATCCCCAGGATCCCTGCCGCCTTACGCAGGAGGAGGAAGATGTGATGGATCAGCTGAAATCTGCCTTTCTGCACTGCGGCAAGCTACAGCAGCATATGACCCTGCTTCTGAACCGGGGCAGTCTCTATAAGGTCTATAATAACAATCTGCTCTATCACGGCTGTGTGCCCCTGGATGAAAAAGGAGAATTTCTGAAAGTCAACGTATATGGAAAGGAATATTCCGGAAAAGCTCTCTATGACGCTCTGGAAAAGTATGTGCGGAAAGCATTTTTTGCTGTGGATGAGGAAGAACGGGAGAAGGGAAAAGATATCCTCTGGTTTATCTGGAGCTGTCCCAGTTCGCCCCTCTTCGGAAAAAATAAGATGGCTACTTTTGAGAGCTATTTTCTGGAAGAAAAAGAGACCCACAAAGAAAAGAAGAATCCTTATTATTCCTTTCTGGACCAGGAGGAAGTCATGGATCGGATTCTGGCGGAGTTCGGTCTGGGGACAGACGCCCATATCGTCAACGGCCATGTGCCGGTGCTTCAGAGTTCCGGGGAAAGCCCGGTGAAATGCGGGGGAAAGGTGCTGGTCATTGACGGAGGATTTTCCAAGGCCTATCAGGCCAAGACGGGGATTGCCGGATATACGCTGATTTACAATTCCTACGGCATGATGCTGGTGGCTCACATGCCTTTTACCTCTACCAGAGAGGCTATTGTCAATGAGACGGACATCCATTCCGAGCGGATCATGGTCAAGATGACCCCCCACCGGATGCATGTGGGAGATACGGATAACGGAAAAGCCCTGAAAGAACGCATCGGTGAGCTGAAGGAACTTCTGGAGGCTTACCGGAACGGATGGATCATTGAGAAAACCTGAAAATTCAAACTCCCCGGAAAAGCGGATTTTCCGGGGAGATCTAAGACAAATCTGCGGCTTTTGCAGCCATTTCACAGGACTTCCCTCAGCGCCTTCAGCAGCAGGCTGTTCTGCTCCGGATTCATAATGCAGAACCGGAAGTAATGGTTGTCCAGGAAAGGAAAGGTGGAGCAGTTGCGGATCATCAGCTTCTGACGAATGCAGTGGTCAAAGAGCTGATCCGCGTCGATGCCTTTCTTCAGGATCCTGGCCAGGATAAAATTGGCTGCAGGCGGATAGACCTTTACGGTATCCCAGGAGTCCAGGGTGTCATACATGCGCTTCCGCTGGGAAAGAATCAGGTTTCTGGTGTTTTCCATATATTCATGATCCTGGAACATCAGACGGCCGGCAATCTCTGCCAGAGAACTGATGGACCAGGGGTTCTGCCGGGTATTGATGGTGCGGATCAGATCCTGGTTGCCGGTAACCGCGTATCCCAGCCGCAGGCCCGGAGCCGCGAAGAATTTTGAAGTGCCCCGGAGAATAATCAGATTGGTGTAATAATTCGTCAGGGACACGGAGGAGACAGCGTCTACCTGTTCCGAAAATTCCACGTAGGTTTCATCCACCATGACGAAGATTCCGTGCTGCAGGCAGGCGTCCAGGATCTGCCGCATCTCAGAGGCGGAGATGGCGGTGGAGGTGGGATTGTTGGGGTTGCACAGCACGGCCAGATCCAGGCTGTCATTTAAATGGCTGCAGAAATCCTGTACATCCATCTGAAATCCCAGTTCCTCCCGGAGAGGATAGTAAACCGTGGAGCCTCCCCCCAGGGTGATTTCTCTTTCGTATTCTGAATACGTAGGTCCCAGAATTATGGCCTTTTTCGGATGATAGGTCTGGATGAACAGGGAGATCAGTTCGGTGGAGCCGTTCCCTACAATAATATTTTCCGGCTGGCTGCCGGCATACTGGGCGATGCACTGCCGAAGCTCTTTATATTCCCGGTCCGGATAGACAGTGATGGCGTCCAGGTGCCGGGAGAGAGAATTTCTGAGTTTGCTGGAAATGCCCAGAGGATTGACATTGGCAGAAAAACTGATAATTTCTTCTTTTTTTATGTGATAGATCTGCTGGATTTTCTCCAGGTCGCTTCCGTGAAAATGGTCTTTGTGCTTTAACATTGGGGTTCCCCGCTTTCTGTAAACTTACGTTGCGCAGATATTCTTTGTAGTGTATACTGATATAGTAAAGCGGCAACAGCGCTAAGTCAAGTGATAAAAGGTCAGGTGGAGACTTTGAAAAAAAGGTTGGAAGAGCTGGCGCAGGGAAGTTTTTCCTGCCGGACGCCGGAATTAAAGGTGTCGGAGGAGAGACTGGAACTGAAGCTGCCGGCAGGAAAACAATATAGAGGTTCCGTCTCTGTAGGGGCAGAGGACGGGAGCAAAGTAAAGGGAATGGTGGTTTCTGATAACCATCGTATTTTAATTGCAAACGAAAAATTTTCAGGAAATACCTGCAGTCTGGTATTCGGGATTGACACCAAGGGCCTTCGGGCAGGTGATAAAATAGAAGGCAGCATTACAATTCTCAGCAATCTGGCGGAAAAGCAGATCCCGGTGCGGGCGGTTCTGGAGGAGGATCCTGCCCTGGCCGTTCCGGAAGACGCGGAAGCCCTGGATGATTTTGTCAAACTGTGTATGAAGGATCTGCGGGCAGGCTTCCATCTGTTTACCAATCCTATGTTTATCCGCATTCTCAACGGGAAAAACCGGCCTTTCCGGGCTTTGTACAAAGGCCTTTCCCACAACCCCGTCACCTATCAGCATATGGAAGAATTTCTGGTGGCGGCAGGCAGAAAGCAGCCGGTGCGCCTGAGTCTGGACAAACAGCAGAAAGCAGTCTATACCCTGGAGGTATCTCAGAAGGACACCCTGTATATTTACAAGAGTACCTGGGGCTATGTGCGGATGGAGATTCAGGTGTACGGCGATTTCCTGCAGATTGAGAAAAAGGTTGTGACCTCCGACGACTTTATCGGCAGAGTTTACGGGCTGGAATACATAGTGGACCGGAACAGGCTGGGGAAAGGGAAAAAATACGGCCGGATCCGTCTGAAAACCGTATATCAGACCCTGGATTTTGAAATAGAAGCTTCCGGCGAGGATGGAATGCGGCCCCTGAAAACTTCTTTTGAAAAGAGGGGAATTCTGAAACTGACGCGGGATCTTCTGCAGCTGCAGCTGCGAAAAATGGATTACCGGACCTGGTATGAGCAGAGCAGCCAGACGGTCCGGGAACTGCTGGAGGAAAACCATACCGCGGCGTTTCAGCTGTACCAGGCCTACCTGGCTTTCTGCAATGATGAAAATACCCGGGTTCTGGAGCTTTTGTGGCCCATGAAAGAGGGGACGCTCCCTCTGGAGAGTATTCGGGAGAAGGCAGGCTATCTCTATCTCGCCAAGCAGGCAGATCTGCTGCCCCGGGAAAAAAAGGAGATTGGGCCGGAACTGCGGAAATATTATCAGCAGCAGCCGGATGATTTTCTGCTTCTGTATTTCCTGCTCCAGGATGAACAGCTCTGCGACACCATGCCCTCCAGGGCCCTGTATGAGATGGAAGCGGCTTTTGAGCGGGGATGCACCAGTCCTTTTCTGTATCTTACGGCCTGGAGAATTCTGGAACGGCATGAGACGCTTCTGCGGAGGCTGTCTCCTTTTATGATTCAGGTCCTGCGGTTTGTCCAGAGAGAGAAAATCCTGACGGCGCCCCTGCTGGACCGGGCGGCTTACCTCAGCAGCCATCTGAAAGAATTTTCCGCGCCTGTCTATGAGCTGCTGACGGAGGGATACAGGACATTTTGCCAGCGGGAAGTACTGGAAGCTATCTGCGCGCTTCTGATGAAAGGCAATCCAATCAAAAAGGAATATTTCCCCTGGTACGCCCTGGCGGTAGAACAGGAGATCCGCATTACCCGGCTGTATGAGTACTATATGGAGACTGTTGACGGGGACAGCCGCCGGGAACTGCCCAGACAGGTAAAAATGTATTTTGTATACAATAATACCCTGGGAGAGCGCAAGAAGGCATTTCTCTATGCCAGTGTGATCCGGCATAAGGAGGAGGATCCGGCAAGCTATGAGAGCTATCGCGGCGCGATGGAGGCATTTGCCGAAGCTTCTCTGGAGAAGGAAAGAATAGATGAAAATTTTGCCGTTCTGTACCAGGAATTTCTCATGGGGCCCAAGACCCGGGAACAGGGGGCAGCCCTGTGCCGGGTGCTGTTTAAAAGAAAGCTGGTCTGCGACGATCCTAAGATCCGCCAGGTGGTAGTCTGCCATTACGCTCTGGGAGAAGAAAGGGTTTATCCCTGCCAGGAGGGAGCGGCGTATGTAGATCTGTACAGTGAAGACGCCAGTATTTTGTTTGAGGATGGCAAAAAACGGCGATTTGCCTCTACCGTTGAGTATTCATTGACGCAGCTGCTGGAGGAGAAAGAGGCTGCGGCCCGGTGTATGGATCTGGGGGTGGAGGATACAGGGCTGGAGCTGTACTGCTGCAAAGAAAAGGCCTGGCAGATGGAAGTGAATTCCAGAACCCTCAGCTGCTACGGCAGGGCGGCGGAAAATCCGGAGTTTACAGGGGAATACAGAAAACAGATCCGGATGAAACTTCTGGAATACTATTACAAACACAGGGATGAGCCTTTTCTGGCGCCGATTCTGAAAGCCCTGGATATCCGCAGGTACGCGGCGGCGGACAAGGGAACTATGGCGGAAGTGCTCATTGACCGGGGGCTGTATGAGCAGGCCTTTGCCCTGGTATCCGAGTTCGGCTATGAGAGGATACCGGAGCAGAAACTGCTGCGCCTGGCCAGCCGCATGGTGCTCAGAAAAGAATTCGAAGAGGATGAGGAACTGCTGTGCCTGTGCAGCTATGTGTGCGCCCGGGGAAAATACGACGAGATGATCCTTACCTACCTGCGGGACTACTATCTGGGAACTCTGGAGAGCATGTGCAGTCTCTGGAAAAAAGTCAGGGGATTTAATCTGGAAAGCTATACCCTGGACGAGAGGATTCTGGTGCTGTCCATGTTTGTGCAGGGATATCCGGAACCGGAGGCGGAGATCCTGGACAGTTATGCCAGACAGCGGGGCAGCGAGAAAATTATACAGGCCTTTCTCAGCTACCTGTCCTCCGGATATTTTCTGGAAGGAAGACGGACGGAGAAAGAGATTTTCCGTTATCTGGAAAGAATCTATGAGTGGGGCTGGGAGATCAGCGAGGTCTGCCAGCTGGCGCTTCTGAAGCATTACTCGGAGCAGACGGCTTTTACAGAGCAGCAGGAGCGCCAGGCGCGGAAGCTTTTAAAGAAATTTAATGACCGGGGCCTGCGGTTTGGCTTTTATGCCCGCTTTCCTGCCCCCTGGACCCAGGCCTACCAGGTGGAGGATAAAATATTTGTAGAGAGACATTTCGCCCCCGGAAGCCAGGTGGTGATCCATTACCAGCTGCGGGGAGAGGGGCAGGAAAACGCCCGCTGGGTCAGCGAGCCTCTGAGGGATATGTTTCAGGGGATTTTTGTAAAGGAGTTTCTGCTGTTTTACGGGGAGACCCTTACCTGGTATCTGACAGTGACGGAAAACGGCCAAACCCGGGATACAGCCCGGGAACAGGTCTCGCTGACAGAGGTGGATACGGCCGGCAGCACCCGGTATAAACTTCTGAATCAGATGCTGGCGGCCAGAAAGCTGGGAAACAGAGAGCTTATGGAAAAAGCCGCCAGAAAATTTCTGTGGCAGGACGCGTATACCTCAGAATTGTTTTCTCTGAAAAAGTAGGAGTGACGGAATATGGAACCAAAGAATTTGATCGTGGGGATCGATCTCAACAGAAAAGAATCTCAGATCTGCTACTATGAGCGGAGCAGCCAGGACGCCGTGTCCGCTCCGGTGAAGGTGGGAAGCGCCAGAGTCACGTTTCCCACGCTGCTCTGCCGTCTTCCGGAAACCGGAGAATGGCGGTACGGGCTGGAGGCGGAGTATTTCGCGGAGCAGAAAAACGGCGTGCTTATTGACCGGCTGTATGATCTCTGCGCGGATGGGAATTCTTTTTCCGCGGAGGGGGAGACCTTTACCGGAGGGGAACTGCTGGCTGAGTTTCTGCGGCAGGTTCTGACCATGGTGGGGGTGGACAGGCCGGACCGGCAGACGGCGGGGATTATGATCACGGTTCCCCGTCTGACCAAACCTTTTGTCCAGGCTATCCGCAGGGCCTATGAGATCCTGGGAATTTCCCGCGGCCGGAGTTTCCTCCAGGATTACAGGGAGAGTTTTTATTACCATACCCTCTGCCAGAAGCAGGAACTCTGGGCCAGAAACGTGGGACTGTTCCTGTTTGGGGGGGAGGATGTGACTTTTTTCCGGCTGGATCTGAATTTCAGAACCAAGCCGGTGACGGCCTCTGTCCGGGAGGGAAAGACGGTTTCCCTCAAAGGGGATCCGAAGGGGAAGGATCAGAAATTTCACAGACTGATTGAGGAATCTCTGAAGGAGGAGCTGTATTCCAGCATCTATCTGGTGGGGGAGGGGTTTGACCGATCCTGGGCCCAGAAATCCACAGCGCTTCTGTGCCGGGGAAAGCGGAAAGTGTTTGCCGGGGACAATCTGTTTGCCCGGGGCGCCTGCTTTGCCGCCCGGGAAAAAGTGGAGGAGAAATCTCTGAAAAATTATCTCTACGCGGGAGACGCGCTGATCCGTTTCAATGTGGGAATGGATATGAAGATCAACGGCTGCCCTGCTTACTATCCCCTGGTGACCGCAGGGGTAAACTGGTATGAGACAGAGAAGGAGTGTGAGTTCCTTCTGGAGGGAACCAGCGCCCTGGTTTTTGTGGTCAGCAGTATGGAGGAGGGAAAACGGCGCAGATACGGTATGGCTCTGCCGGGCCTGCCGGAGCGTCCGGACCGGGCTACCCGGATCCGTCTGCATGTGGAATTTGATTCCCCGGACCGCTGCCGGATCACAGCGGAGGATCTGGGACTGGGAGAATTGTTTCCTGCCAGCGGCAAGGTCTGGCATGAGACCATGGAGGGCTGGTCATGAGCGGATATATTTTATGTCAGACAAAGAAGGCGGAAAATCCGTACTTTATAGAAAATATCGGGCTGAATATTTATTCCATAGAGGAGCTGTGCTACTATTTCAGCACAGACCTGCCGCTGCTTGACCATACGATCCTGAACCGGCAGCTGGTACAGTGGCTGCGGCAGGAACTGAACCTGAAGACCCTGGCTCAGAAACTGGCGCCCCTGCCGGACCGGGAATTTTCTGCCGGGGAATTTATTTTTCCGGTTTTAAAGGAAATCAATTATCTGAACCAGCAGGAATTCCGCAGACTGGAGGAAGCGCTGAAAAAACTGGAACAGGAGCCCGCCCCTGTGAGAGCCAAGCGCAAGGGGGATGCCCTGATGGCCCACAAAAAGTACACAAAAGCCATCAAGGCCTACGAGAAAATTCTGCGGAAGGATGAAAAAGGCCGTATGGGAATCCAGCTGGCGGGGAATATTTATCATAACATGGGATGTGCCTACGCCAGGCTGTTCCAGATGGATGAAGCCTGCGCCTGTTTCCGAAAAGCCTACGAGATCCTTCACACAAAGGACGCTCTGATGACCTGCCTCTACGGGGTGTATCTGAAAGACGGGGAAGAAGCCTATGCCCGTCTGGCAGAGGAATTCCGGGTGGATGCCGGCACCAGACAGGAGGCGGACCGCCGGATTTTTGGGATTGTTCCTATGGAACTGCCGGAGAATCTGGACAAAGCCCTGGCGGACTGGACCGGGGAGTATCACCGGAATACGGGAGTAGGCGCGTAAAGGAGGCTGCCGCGTATGTGTACCTGTATTACCTTTATAAACAGAGATTTCTATTTCGGACGCAATCTGGATCTGGAATATTCTTTCGGGGAACAGCTGGTGATTACGCCCCGGAGGTATCCGTTTTTCTGGAGCAGAGAGGGGAAAACACAGGAGCACTACGCGATGATCGGCATGGGAGCGGCGGAACCCTCTTATCCGCTGTACGCGGAGGCAGTCAACGAGAAAGGCCTGGGTATGGCCGGACTGAATTTTCCGGGGAACGCCTGCTATCAGCCATACCGGGAGAATATGAAAAACGCCGCGTCCTTTGAACTGATTCCCTGGATTCTGAGCCGGTGCGCCACGGTGCGGGAGGCGGAGGAGCAGATCCGGAATCTGAATGTGACCGATGAATCCTTTGCGGAGCATATGCCTCCGGCGCCGCTGCATTGGATGCTGGCGGACCGGGAGCGGGCCATTGTGCTGGAAGCAGTGAAAGAGGGTCTGAAGGTGTACGAAAATCCGGTGGGAGTTTTGACCAACAATCCCCCCTTTGACTTTCAGCTTGCCAATCTCTGCAATTATATGAATCTGACCGCGCGTCCGCCGGAAAATCGCTTTGCCGGGGAACTGAGACTTACCGCCTATGGACAGGGCATGGGAGCTATAGGCCTGCCGGGGGACGCATCCCCGGCTTCCCGGTTTGTGAGGGCGGCTTTTTTGAAAGAAAATTCGGTCTGCGGGCAGGAAGAGGCGGACAATGTCGCCCAATTCTTCCATATCCTGGATCAGGTGTCCATGATCCGGGGGGCTGTGGTGACGGCAGAGGGAAAATATGATATTACCGCCTATTCCTGCTGCGTCAACGCGGACCGGGGAATCTATTATTACAAAACTTATGAAAACAGTCAGATTCAGGCTGTGGATCTGCGCCGGGAGGATTTGAACCGGGAGGATCTGATCCGATATCCCCTGGAAAGGGAACAGAAGATTCGTTATATAAACTGAAAGGCGGAAATCCGGCAGAGGAAGGGAGAAATTGACATCCCCGCCTCTCCGGGCTATACTCTGAAGTGGTGCCGCTTTGGCGGCAATACAAAAGCTGCAATGAGGGAGAGAAAACAATGGAAAGAGAAAAATTCGCGTCCCGGCTGGGGTTTGTGCTGATCTCCGCCGGCTGCGCCATCGGCATCGGAAATGTCTGGCGTTTTCCGTACATCACTGGTCAGAACGGCGGAGGGTTTTTTGTGCTGTTCTACATATTCTTCCTGGTCGTTCTGGGAATCCCCATTCTGACCATGGAGTTTTCCGTGGGAAGAGCCAGCCGCAGAAGCGCTGTGAAAGCCTGTCAGCAGCTGGAAAAACCGGGGCAGAAATGGCATCTCCACGGAATCATCGCCGTGGCGGGCAACTATCTGCTGATGATGTTCTACACGGTGGTTACCGGCTGGATGCTCCACTATTTTTATCTGACTGCCAGCGGCCGGTTTGTGGGATCCACAACGGAAGAAGTGGAAGGCATCTTTAATTCCATGAACGCCAGTCCGGGAACGCTGACCTTCTGGATGGTAATCGTGGTGGCGGTAGGTTTCCTGATCTGCTCCATGGGGCTGAAAAACGGAGTGGAGAGGATTACCAAATGGATGATGCTGGCTCTGCTGGCCATTATGGTGATTCTGGCTGTCCGCAGCATTTCCCTGCCCGGAGCGGCGGAAGGACTGGAGTTTTATCTGAAGCCGGACGCTGGAAAACTGCAGGAGGTGGGAGTGGGCAACGCCATGGTGGCGGCTATGAATCAGTCCTTCTTCACCCTGAGCCTGGGCATCGGAGCCATGGCTATTTTCGGCAGCTATCTGGAAAAGAAAAGAGCCCTGCTGGGGGAGTCAGTGACGGTGGCGGCCCTGGATACTTTTGTGGCAATTACCTCCGGATTGATTATTTTTCCGGCCTGCTTTGCCTACGGAGTCAATCCTGACAGCGGACCTAACCTGATCTTTATTACGCTGCCCAATATTTTTACCCATATGCCGGGAGGAAGAGTCTGGGGAAGCCTGTTCTTTGTGTTTATGGCTTTCGCGGCTTTTTCCACCATCATCGCGGTGTTTGAGAATATTCTGGGATTCTGGGCGGATCTCTTCGGCTGGAGCAGGAAGAAGGCGGCCCTGGTCAACACGATTCTGATCATTGCGCTGTCCATGCCCTGTGTGCTGGGCTTTAACGTGCTTTCAGATTTCCACCCCCTGAAGGCGGGGAATACCATTATGGATCTGGAAGATTTCCTGGTGAGCAATCTGCTGCTGCCCCTGGGTTCTCTGTTCTATGTGATTTTCTGCACCAGCCGCTACGGCTGGGGATGGAAGAAATTCCGGGCGGAGGCCAACACAGGGAAAGGACTGAAGGTGCCGGAGGGGCTGCGCAGGTACTGCGCCTATGTGCTGCCCTGCATCGTGCTGGTGATTCTGATCTACGGCCTGGCAACCTATATGTAAGGATACATAAGATGAAATTAGACAAGGCAACCATGCGCAAAATTCAATGGCTCATCGTTTTTACAGTCCTGGTGATTTTCTGTTTTTTCAGATTTGACCTGGTGATGGCGCTGCTCCGGGGACTGGCCCGGCTGCTGACCCCCTTTGCCCTGGGAGCGGCCATGGCTTTCGGCATCAATCTGCTGCTGAGTTTTCTGGAACCCAGGCTTTTCGGCAACCGTTTCGCGGCGCGGCACAAATTTCTGCAGAAAATCCGCCGGCCGGTGAGTATTCTGCTGTCTGTTCTGATTATTCTGGGAGTGCTGGCCGCGGTGATCGGACTGGTAATTCCTCAGATTCTGGAAGCTCTGCGGAACGTGGTGGTTAATCTGGACGCCGCGGTGCCGAGGCTCCGGGAATGGCTGAACCAGATCCTGGCGGATTCCCCGGAACTTCTGGAGCCGGTCAACGAGTTCCTGAACCGGGATGTGGACTGGGCGGCACTGGTCCGGGAGATCGTCGGCTTCCTGAAATCCGGCAGCGCGGCGGACTGGCAGGGAGCCGTGGCTGCGGCCACAGGGTTCCTCAGCGGGATTTTCAGCAGCGTGTCCACATTTATGATCGCCTTTGTATTTTCCTGCTATATTTTGGGACGAAAGGAAAAGCTTTACAGCCAGGCGTCCCGGACGGTACATGCCTTTCTGCCGGACCGGGCCGCCTGGGGAGTGTCGAAGGTGCTGCATCTGTGCGAGGTAAAATTCGGCGGATTTATCACCGGCCAGTGCATGGAGGCCTGCATTCTGTTTGTGATCTACTGGGTGCCCATGGCCCTTGGGGGCTTTCCCTACGCGCCTCTGATCGCCGTGATTGTCTCCCTGCTGTCCTTCATTCCGATTTTCGGCTGCTATTTAAGCTGCGCCATCGGCGCGGTGCTGATTCTGACGGTGGATCCTCTGAAGGCGCTGATCTTTGTGATCCTGTTCGCGGTGATCCAGCAGATTGAGGGCAATCTTATCTATCCCAGAGTTGTGGGAGGCTCTATCGATCTGCCGGGGATATGGGTGCTGCTGGCAGTGTCTGTGGGCGGAAGTCTTTTCGGTATTATCGGAATGCTGGTATTTATTCCGCTGGCCTCGGTAGTGTACAGTCTGATGAGAGACGAAGTGAACAAAAGAACAGAAAGGAAGAAGCAGAAGCATGATACAGGATATCGCCCCCAAGACATATCACAATGAATATCGGGAAAAAGAGGCCTCCGGTTCCGATACGGTGCTGGTGTACCGGGGCCGGGAAGCCCTGGTGAAAAGGGATGACAAAGGGGAGATCCGCTTTCCCGTTTTCCGGGAGCTGGGAAAGCTCTGCCGGATTGTCACCTATCTCTTTGAGATCAGCGGGGAAAACTATTTTCTGGGAGAACTGCCGGGAGAACCGCCGGAGGGCTGGCAGTATGAGAACGTAAAAATCTTCCGGGTAGCAAGACCTAAAGACCGGGCCTTTGCCGGCATCACCGGCCACCAGCTCTTTGGCTGGTACGGAAACCATCAGTGCTGCGGCCGCTGCGGCGGAAAGATGGAACAGGATCACAAGGAGCGGATGCTTTACTGTTCCGCCTGCGGCAATCAGGTATACCCCACCATCAGCCCCGCGGTAATCATCGGGGTGATACATAGGGGAAAATTGCTGATGAGCAAGTACGCCGGGAGAGATTACAAGAAATTCGCGCTCATCGCCGGTTTCAACGAGATCGGGGAGACCATTGAGGAGACAGTGCACCGGGAAGTTATGGAGGAAGTGGGGCTGAAGGTAAAAAATCTCACCTATTACAAGAGCCAGCCCTGGTCTTTTTCCGGAACTCTGCTCATGGGATTCTTCTGCGAATTGGACGGGGAGGACGAGACGATCACTCTGGAGGAGGACGAGCTGTCGGAGGCCGGCTGGTATCTGCCGGAGGAAGTGCCTGAGGATGAGGAGGAGATCGCTCTCACCCGGGAAATGATGACGGTGTTTAAAGAGGGAAAGGTTTGTTTGAAAACCTTATAAACCTGAAATATGGGCCCGGAGCCGATTTCAATCGCGGCTTTCCGGGCCCTTGTTCTGCTTATTTCAGCAGATTGTCATTTTCAAAATAGTCGATGCGCATGGCGTGCCGGACATCCTGAAGGGTCTGGGACGCTTTTTCTCTGGCGGTTCTGCTGCCCTCCCGAAGGATCTCGTAAACTTCAGGCAGCCGCTGCTCCCAGTACTTCCGCCGTTCCCGGATGGGCTCCAGTTCCGCCTGCAGTACCTGGTTCAGGAACTTTTTCACCTTGACATCCCCCAGTCCGCCCCGGCGGTAGTGATCCTCCAGTTCCTCCAGGCCGCTGTACTCCGGCAGGAATTCCGCGAAATGCTCCGGGCGGGAGAAAGCCTCCAGATAAATGAAGACCGGGTTGCCCTCCACTTTGCCGGGATCGCTGACCCGCAGATGATTGGGATCTGTGAACATGGACATAACCTTGGCGCGGATCTCTTCCGGTTCCTCGGAGAGATAGATGCAGTTCCCCAGGGATTTGCTCATTTTGGCCTTGCCGTCGATGCCGGGCAGCCGCAGGCAGGAGGCATTTTCCGGCAGCACGATCTTGGGATCCGTGAGGGTTTCCCCGTAGACGCTGTTGAATTTATGGACGATTTCTTTGCACTGCTCCAGCATGGGCAGCTGATCCTCCCCTACCGGCACAGCCGTTGCCCGAAAAGCGGTGATGTCCGCCGCCTGGCTGATGGGATAGCAGAAGAAGCCTACAGGAATGCTGGCCTCAAAATTCCGCATCTGGATCTCAGCCTTTACAGTGGGATTTCTCTGTACCCGGGAGACGGTCACCAGGTTCATATAATAAAAGGTAAGTTCCGTCAGCTCCGGCACCGCGGACTGGATAAACAGGGTGGATTTCTCCGGATCCAGGCCGCAGGCCAGATAGTCCAGGGCTACCTGCATGATATTCTGACGGACCTTCTCCGGGTGTTCCGCGTTATCAGTGAGGGCCTGGGCGTCGGCGATCATAATATAAATTTCGTCGTAGCGGCCGGAATTCTGAAGTTTTACCCGCTCTTTCAGGGATCCCACATAATGTCCCACATGAAGGCGGCCTGTGGGCCGGTCGCCGGTGAGGATGATCTCTTTCATATGTTGTGCTCCTTTAAAAATCAGAATGGTATCCGGATCCCTTTGGCTCCGGCAATATTCCTATTGATTATAATTTTAAATTTTATCAGTGTCAATAGAAAGAGGAGAGCCTCCCGCAGGGGGAGACCCTCCAGATTCGCGGAATCCCTTCAGTCCCCGCAGGGGCAGGGGCCGCTGAAGACCCGGGCGCTGAGCGTCAGGCTGAAGGCAGGGCTGACACAGTCGCCGTTTTCCTCATCGGAGGCGGACTGGGCGGCGGGGGTAAAGACAATGGGGGTTACCATTATGTCTTTCCGGCAGCGGCAGTGCCGGGCGGGAATATAGAAATCCTGGGTCTGACGCATGGTGGTTCCCGTTTTCGCGCCGGGCTGCTCCAGGCTGGCAGTGAGCTGGATGCAGCGGTCCGTCATCACATCCAGGATCTGGGCATTGATCTGGATGGAGGAGACGGGAGGCGCTCCGGCTACGGTAAAAAGCTCGTACCGGCGGCTGGTGCCGAAGGGAATTTCCGCGTCCAGGAAAATGGGAGCCGGAGCCTCACAGGAGTGTATCCCGCCGGAGGCGGAAGTCCTGTGCTGTCTGGCAGGCGTATGATTCATAAAAGATCCTCCTATATTAAGCAGGCTTTTTCAGAAGCCTTTTTACTTAGTATATTCGGCTCCTTCCGGTTTGGTGTCCGGCTGAGGAAGGCTTCCCCTGGGCCGCCGCACGGCGTTGTCATAAAAGCGGAAGTAATCCGGCCGGTGTCTGGACTGGGTAAACTCAAACATAACTCCATCGCTGATGTAGGTGTGTTTTACAATGAGTTTACGGCTTACTCGGGCATCGAGGGAGTCAGCAAGGAAGCGGTGAAAGCCGCGGCAAAAACCAATCAGAAGCCCCTGCAGAAAATTATGGGAGCCCTGGGAGAGATTTTCGCCCCTCTGATTCCTGCTCTGATCTGCGGCGGTTTGATTCTGGGCTTCCGGAACGTGATCGGCGAGATCCGCTTTTTTGAAAACGGAACTCTGACCCTGGCGGATGTTTCCCAGTTCTGGGCCGGCATGTACAGTTTCCTCTGGCTCATCGGAGAGGCGGTCTTCCATATGCTGCCGGTGGGTATCTGCTGGTCCATTACCAAAAAGATGGGAACTACCCAGATTCTGGGAATTATTCTGGGCCTGACCCTGGTGTCTCCCCAGCTGCTGAACGGCTTCAGCGTAGCTACAGCCACAGAGATCCCGGTGTGGGATTTCGGATTTTTCAAGGTGGAGATGATCGGCTACCAGGGACAGGTAATCGCCGCCATGATGGCCGGATTTATTCTGGTGTTCCTGGAAAAATTCTTTAAAAAGCACTGTCCGGAAGTAATCAGTATGATTGTGGTTCCTGTCTGCGCGCTGCTGCCGGCAGTAATACTCGCTCATACGATTGTGGGTCCCATCGGCTGGGCTATCGGCAACGCTATCGCCGAAGTGGTCAGAGGCGGCCTGCTGTCCTCCTTTGGCTGGCTCTTCGCGGGAGTCTTCGGTCTGCTGTACGCGCCTATTGTTATGACAGGACTTCATCATATGACCAATGCCATCGACAGCCAGCTCCTCAGCGTGGGAACCAAGACTACCATTCTCTGGCCCATGATCGCCCTGTCCAATATCGCTCAGGGTTCCGCGGTACTGGCCATGTCCCTGCTGCAGAAGAAGAATGAGAGAGCCCAGCAGATCAATGTGCCTGCCTGTATTTCCTGCTATCTTGGAGTCACAGAGCCTGCCCTGTTCGGCGTGAACCTGAAGTATGGATTTCCGCTGATCTGCGGCATGATCGGATCCGCCATCGCCGCCATGATTTCCGTGGGATTCGGCGTACAGGCTCTGAGCATCGGCGTGGGAGGACTGCCGGGTATCCTCTCTATTGTGTCTGACTATTACGGATATTTTCTTCTGGCTATGGCGGTAGCCATTGTGATCCCCTTTGTACTGACCTTCCTGGTGGGAATGAAAAAACTTTCCCGGGAAGAGAGAGGCCGGCCATCCGGCGACTACTGTGCTGGTAGTGACAGAGGAAGGAGAAGCTAAAAATATCCGCTATCTCACGGGAATGGACTGCCGTTCCGCGGAGACCGCGATCGTGACCTTTGAGTAAAATCCAGCCAGGCCGGAGCCTGGGGAAAGGAGGAGTCAGTGACAGACTTCAGAAAAAGCACCGTATATCAGATTTATCCCAAATCCTTTTATGACAGCAGCGGAGACGGACTGGGTGATCTGAGAGGAATTACAGAGAAGCTGGATTATATCCGGGATCTGGGAGTGGATTATATCTGGATGACGCCCTTCTTTGTATCTCCGCAGAAGGATAACGGATACGATGTGGAGGACTATTACCGGATCGATCCCCGGTACGGCACCATGGAAGATTTTGAGGAGCTGTCCCGCCAGGCAGCCGCCAGGGGCATCCGGCTGATGCTGGATATGGTGTTCAATCACACCTCCAGCCGGCACCAGTGGTTTCAGAAAGCCCTGGCAGGGGATGAAACCTACAAAAATTTCTATATTTTCCGGAAGGGGAAGGCTCCCGGAGTGCCCCCCACGAACTGGGAGAGCAAATTCGGGGGCAGCGCCTGGGAATATGTGGAACAGTTCGATGAGTATTATCTTCATCTCTTCGACGTGTCCCAGCCGGACCTGAACTGGGATAATCCCCAGGTTCGCCGGGAGATCCAGAAGATCGTCCGCTTCTGGATGGAAAAAGGGGTCAAAGGCTTCCGCTTTGATGTGGTAAACCTTATCAGCAAGGGTTCCTTTGAGGATGACCTTCAGGGGGACGGCAGAAGATTTTATACGGACGGCCCCAATATCCACCGTTATCTGCGGGAACTCAACGAGACCACCTTCGGCACCGACGCGGAGATTGTAACGGTAGGGGAAATGTCCAGCACCACCCTGGAGAACTGCTATCAGTATGCCGGAGAGGACACCGGGGAACTGTCTATGGTGTTCAGCTTCCATCACCTGAAGGTGGATTTTATGGGCAATGAAAAATGGGTGATGGTACCCTTTGATTTCCAGAAGCTGAAGGACATTCTCTATGAGTGGCAGACCAAGATGGCGCGGCACAGGGCCTGGAACGCGGTCTTCTGGTGCAACCACGATCAGCCCCGGGTGGTGTCCCGCTTCGGCAATACAGAAAAGTACTGGAAGGAATCTGCCAAAATGCTGGGAACCGTGATACACTGTATGCGGGGGACTCCCTATATCTACCAGGGGGAGGAACTGGGCATGACGAATCCCGGATTTACGGATATCCGCCAGTACCGGGATGTGGAAAGTCTGAACCATTTCCGGATTCTGCAGGAAAAGGGGCTTTCCCGGGAAAATGCCTATCAGATTCTGGCCATTCACTCCCGGGACAACAGCCGTACCCCCATGCAGTGGACGGCGGGCCCCCAGGCAGGATTCACCGCAGGCGAGCCATGGATCCAGGTGACAGACAATTACAGATATATTAACGCCCAGGCGGAGCAGGAAGATCCGGATTCCATTCTGAATTACTACCGGAAGCTGGTGCGGCTGCGGAAAGAGTACGATGTGATCGCCCGGGGAGAGTTTGAACCGCTGGATGTGAGAAACCCTTCTGTTCTGGTGTATAAGCGGCTCCTGGAAGGAGAGGAACTCCTGGTGATCTGTAATTTTTACGGAAAGGAAATTTCCTGGAGCTGCGGGGAAAATCTGGAAAGCTTCCGCTGCCTTCTGGGAAATTATCAGGAACAGAAGATTGACGGGGAAACAGCAGCCCTGAGGCCTTACGAGTGTATGGTGCTGTACCGCGAAAAGTAAATTTTTCTGCCCAAGAGGCAGATTGTAAAAATGAAAGGAGAAAAGGAATATGAAGACATTTAACTACACCATTCAGGATGAACTGGGGATCCACGCGAGACCGGCCGGGGTTATGGTAAAGGAAGTAAAGAAATTCCAGTCCAAAATTACCATTCAGGGCAACGGCAAACAGGCGGATGCCGGAAAGCTGCTGGCTGTCATGGGTATGGGAATTAAGAAGGGAATGGAAGTAACCGTTACGGCGGAAGGGCCCGATGAGGCGGAAGCCGCCGCGGCTCTGGAAGAATTTTTTAAAGCAAATTTCTGATCCGGCAGGGAGGCACAGGCCATGGAAACCTACACAGGAAAATCAATTTTAAAGCGGATCGCGATTGGAAAGATGAGATTCTATTCCAAGGGCGAACAGATGGTGCAGCGCAGGACGGTCTCAGACCCGGAGGCCGAGCTGGTCAGGTATGAGGAGGCCAGAGAAAAAGCCGTGCATCAGCTTCACGGCCTTTACGAAAAGGCCTTAAAAGAAGTAGGGGAGACGGGAGCGGCCATCTTTGACGTTCATGCCATGATGCTGGAGGATGATGATCTGAACGATTCCATCCGCAATATGATCCAGTCTCAGAAGATTAACGCGGAGTATGCCGTGGCCGTCACCGGGGACAATTTTTCCAAGATGTTCGCGGAGATGGAAGATGAATATATGCAGGCCCGGGCCGCGGATATTAAGGATGTGGCGGAGCGGGTGGTGAATATCCTCTGCGGCCGGCACGATGCCGGCGATCTGGGAGAAGAGCCGGTAATTCTCATTGCCAGAGATCTGGCTCCCAGCGAGACTGTTCAGATGGACAAGTCCAAACTGCTGGCCTTTGTCACGGAACTGGGATCCGCCAATTCCCACACGGCGATTCTGGCCAGAATCATGAATATCCCGGCCCTGATGGGAGTTCCGGTGGGAGAAGAACTGGACGGCCGGATGGGCATTGTGGACGGGGAGACGGGAACACTGATTGCGGATCCGGAGCCCCAGGTACTGAAGCAGTATGAAGAAAAGAAACAGGAAGAGGAACGGCAGAGAGAACTTCTGCAGACCCTGAAGAATAAGGAGGATGTGACCCTGGACGGGAAGCATATCCGGCTCTATGCGAATATCGGCAGCGTGGGAGACACGGCCAAAGTGCTGGCCAACGACGCCGACGGCATCGGCCTCTTCCGCAGTGAATTCCTGTATCTGGAAAAAAGCGATTATCCCACGGAAGAAGAGCAGTTCCAGGCGTACAAGGCTGTGGCGGAGACAATGGCCGGAAAGAAAGTAATTATCCGCACCCTGGATATCGGCGCGGACAAGCAGGTGGACTATTTCCATCTGGACCGGGAAGACAATCCGGCCATGGGCTACCGGGCCATCCGCATCTGCCTGGATCGGAAGGAAATCTTCCGCACCCAGCTGAGAGCCATCTACCGGGCCAGCGCCTATGGAAACATCGCCGTTATGTATCCTATGATTATTTCCGTAAAGGAAGTCAGAGAAGCCAAAGCCATGGCGGCCCAGGTGGAGGAGGAGCTGAAAGCTCAGGGCATCCCCTTCGGGCAGGTGGAGCAGGGGATTATGATTGAAACTCCCGCCGCTGTGATTATCAGCGATCTGCTGGCGCGGGAGGTGGATTTCTTCAGCATCGGCACCAACGACCTGACTCAGTATACCTTAGCCATTGACCGTCAGAACGCCAGGCTGGACAACATTTACGATGCCCATCATCCGGCGGTGCTGCGGATGATCCGCACGGTCATTGAGAACGGCCATCAGGGAGGCTGCTGGGTAGGTATCTGCGGAGAACTGGGGGCGGATCAGAGCCTTACGGAAACCTTCCTGCGGATGGGAATCGATGAACTGTCAGTGACTCCGGCGGCAGTGCTGCCGATCCGGAAAATCATCCGGGAGACAGATCTGGGAACAGAAAAGTAAATACAGGGAACAGAGGGAACGCGGCAGCGGGCCGGTGTCAGGGAAACAGGACGCCGGTCCGCTGCCGTATGTTTTGCGGGAAAGGCGGGATCTTAACCGGAAAATTTTCAGATTGTAAGAATCCTTCACCATGTCCCGCGGTATCCCCTGCGACTCGGAGAAGAAGTACAGAAAATCCGCAGCCAGGCGAATTTAAGTCGTTGACCCGTATTCAATGAGTGTGATATGATAAAATCACTGAGGAGGTGATCCTGTGTCGAACAAAATGACAAACCGGCAGCTTGCCGCATTGGAAACCAAAAGGAAGCTGCTGGAGACGGCAAAGAAGATTGTGGGCGAGAAAGGTCTGGTCAATACATCTATTGAGGAAATCACAAAAGCCTGCGGCGTTTCAAACGGTACTTTTTACACCTATTTTAAGCGCAAGGAGGATGTCATTTTCGCGTTGAGCCGCGAAATGTATCAGGAAATTTATGAGGAAGCCCAGGCCTATGACGGCCCGTTTATGGAGCGGCTGATATTCTACATGGTAAAATTTTCCGGCTACATTGAAAAAAGCGGTCTGAAGCTCTGTCAGGAATGGGTGCGAAATACCGCAGACCCTGACCTTGTGGAGAACCCGGACGATAAAAACAAGCTCTATATGGATTTGAATTCCATGAAGGGGATGATTGAAAAGGGCATCGAAGGGGGCGAACTGACAAAAAATACGCCCGTTGACGCGCTCTCCCACACGCTGGTGGATCTGATTTACGGCGAAATGCTCTGCTGGGATATGTCCGGCGGCGCATATAGCTTTGAAGAACGCACAAAAGAATTTTGCAGCCTGTTTTTACCGGAAATGATGAAACCTTATTTAAACAGAAAAGAAGCGCAGCATGAATGAAGCTATGCAGCATGGTAGGCAAATCTTTCGCTTTGGGTGTTTCTGAATAGGCCGCGCGGCGAAGGTATCGCCCAGCTATTGGAGCGGTATGCCATGTACAGCGCCAGGTGGATTCAGTGCGAGGAGATGACCAACCGTATGGGCTTTTTCTCCAAGCACCCGACCACTCAGAAGCCGATCCCATCGCCGTTTATCAACATCGGCATCAACTACATGAACCAGGCGGTGCGCCTCTGGAATGAAATTTTCCAGATCGTGAAAGAAAACTGCAGTACCGACTACGGGGAGTTTCTGACCGGGCTTTCCTGCCACGCCATTGCTGACCGGCTGACGGCTTTTGGCATAAAGACACCCGGCGGCAAAAGCAAATGGAGCCAGAGTACGGTAAAGAGCATCCTCAAAAACGAGAAATACAAGGATGGGTATTTCGATTATGTCGTGCCGCCGCTGGAGGGCTTTTGGTGGCAGGACGGTATGGACAGCATTGATTACGCTCATAAGCATGAGTATATGGAGAGCCAGGGGTATGCTCTGGATATTACGGACAAGCGCCTGCATTATGAAATCTATCTCAGTGATGCAAGGAAGGTCGCTCCCGAAAAGCTGAAGACTGTGATCCGCCATCCGGTCAGAAAAGTATAGAGGTATTTGAAAAGTGAAAACTGTATTTTTGCATGGATTGGGGCAAACTGCTCATGACTGGGGAGAGGTTATCGACCAGGCATCTTTGTCGGATTATGATTGCCCGGAATTGTCTCATTCCATGCGTTCTCTGGACTTCACTTCTGAGCTAAAGAAAGTTAGCTGTCCGGTGGCAATTGTGTGCGGAGAAAAGGACGCATCATACAGGGAACAGCTTTTGTTTAACTGGCAGCCTGATTCGGAAATTTCATTTCCGGCTGTGTTCAGTTATGTGCCTTGGATGCACCATGTTCTGATTGTTCAAAAAGGAATAATAAATTCGTATCTGCTATACAAAATCTCTTGAAAAGACACGGAAGCTTTTTAAGAGTTTGATGCAGAAGTATTTCGGATGAGGAGAACGCAAAATGATGACAGTTTACCACGGAGGGTATGAACTGGTTTCAGTGCCGGAAACACGCACAGGCCGCAATACAAAAGATTTCGGACCTGGTTTCTATTGTACCGTTACCAAAGAGCAGGCACAGCGCTGGGCAAGAAGGTACAGCAGAAAATTTGTTTCTATCTATGAGGTGCGTTTGAATACGCAGCTGGATATAAAAGAGTTCAAGGAAATGTCGGAGGAATGGCTGGATTTTATCATTGACTGCAGAAGCGGAAAGCCACACAACCATGATATTGTAATAGGAGCAATGGCTGATGATCAGATTTACAACTATATTTCCGACTATATGGATGGGGTCATCACCAGAGAACAGTTTTGGGTACTGGCGAAATTTAAGTATCCAACCCACCAGATTAATTTCTGTACAGATCCGGCATTGAAATGTCTGCGTTATCGAGGATATGAGGAGGTGAAATAAGCTTGGGAGCGGAAGGAAGAGAGCCGGCCAAAGATAATGATCTGTTTTTTACATGCAGTCTGATTGATTATATTGCAAGAAAAACTAAAAATAAGCGATCAGATATTGTAAAGGCTTTAGGTCAGGAACGGCTGGAAAAAATTTATGAGCTGGCGGATATCTATCACAGTGATAATATTGACCGGGTCAGTGACGATTTTATTGAAGAGGCGCATATAAGCAATGGGGATTTTGATAATGTGGGCGACTGTCAGTATGCGATTCCCTCTCACTGGGATATCGGAAAAGTGTACAAGCGTCTGATTAAAAGAGTGTCAGAAGAAAATCATATAGGAAGGATAGAAGCTTTGCAAAAAGTGTATAACTCCTTTATCAGCGATAAGATCGATGACTATAACAGCAGTGTGTATTATGAAAATCCATCCTATATATATGAATGCTTTAGAGAGAATAAAATGCTTTGACCCTTCACAAGCATGCTGGCTCTCCAGGGCGCTATCTTTCGTTTTCCCTGATTCTGTCGGATGAAGAGGAACCCGGCGCGGTTCGTTTCAACGCTCTGCTTTACGGTTTGGAACTTGCCTGGCTGGACGGGAAAAAATTTTATGGAAGGAACTGGGCACAAAAGAAGAATACACAGAAGAATACGTTACGGATATGAATGTATGGATGGGAATCCGCAAGGTAATTGACGAAATCAACGCAAATGCCCGGGCCGCCTGACAGAGCCTCCCTTTTGGCTGCCTCCGGTTCTTTCCGGGAAAACTGGCGCTTTTTGGACAAATATGATAGGATATAGAAAAATTTATCAGGAGGAATCCATCGATGCGTCTGGAAAAAATACAGGATCTGCTGAGAGAGAAGCATATTTCTTTTGACTACACCGAGGAGGAGGGCTGCGGCAGCATTGATTTTGAGTACCGGGGGCTGTCCTACCACATCTGGGAATACGCGGACGGGGACGGCCCCTGCGGCGTGGAGACCAATGTGGCCAATGTAGGCAGAACCCGGGAACTGGAAGGAAACTACGAGGAACAGGTGCTGGAGATTCTCCGGCAGTTTTAGAACCAGAAGAGAGTTACAGCAGGGGGAAAATCCGCAGGCAGATCCAGATCCACAGGACTGTCAGCAGAGGGATTCCCAGGACAAAGCGCAGGTGCCGGGTTTTATGGCGGAACAGATACATGGAAACCAGGCAGCCGGCTCCGCCTCCCAGAAGAGCTGTGAGAAACAGCGTTTTTTCGGAAATGCGGAAGGCATGATTTCTGGCCCGGCGTTTATCCGAGAAAAAACAGAAAAATCCTGTCAGATTTATAAGAAGTAAATACACAGCAAGAATTTGTTTCATAAAATCCTCCATTCAGACATTGACAGATTCTGTGCGGCTGGTATCATAGTAACAGAAATTTCCATGCGGGGAAAGAGAAAAATCAGAGCAGAGGGAGGAATACAGGATGGAAGAGGACAGAATTGTTCTGACGGACGAAAGCGGGCAGGAGACGGAATTTGAGCTTTTGGATCTGGTGGAGTATCAGGGAGAGGAATACGCGGTGCTGTATCCGGCAGAGGCCGGAGAGGAGGAGCTGGTTCATATCCTGCGGGTGGTGAGCGAAGATCTGGATGAGGAGGAAGCCCGCTACGAAGGGCTGGAGGACGAAGAACTGATCCAGGCGGTCTACAAAATTTTCCGGCGGCGGAATGGTCTCAGCTGAGGAGGACACCATGGACAGAAAATGGCCGAAGGCAGTAATTTTTGATATGGACGGACTGATGTTCGCCAGCGAGCAGATGATTCAGCGCTCCTGGGACGAGGTGGGGCCTGAGCTGGGCTATGAGCCTCTGGGATACCATATTTTTCAGACCATGGGAATGAACCGGGCTTCCCGGGAACAATATTTTCTGGGGGTTTACGGGGAAGGTTTCCCTTATGAAAGGTTTCAGGATGCCTACCGTGAAAAGGTGCGGGGATACGCGGACCGGGAGGGGGTTCCGGTGCAGAAGGGTCTGAAAAGCCTGCTGGCGTATCTGAAAGAAGAGGGGATCCCCATGATGGTGGCCACCGGTTCCAGCCGCGCCCATGCTCTGAATTATCTGGAGCGCACCGGAGTGCTGGGATATTTCCGATTTGTGCTGGCCGGGGATCAGGTGCAGGTGGCGAAACCGGATCCGGAGATCTATCTGAAAGCCTGCGCTATGCTGCGCCTGGATCCGGCGGAGGTGCTGGTGCTGGAGGATTCCTGGAACGGGGTCCGCTCCGCCCACAGCGCGGGAGCGCCGGTGATCCTGATCCCGGATCTGCAGAAAGATACGGGGCCGGTGGAGGGTCTGTACCTGCGTAAAATGGAATCTCTGGAAGAAGTAAAAAAGTGGCTGGCCGGTCATTGACCGTCCGGCTGTCTTTTTGTATAATAAGAATGAAAATTATTATCAATTTTGACGCCGGCACTACCGGCAGAAAGCGAGGATTTTATGTTGGATAAAAAAGTAGTGGAATTATTAAATCAGCAGATCAACAAAGAATTTTATTCTGCCTATTTATACCTGGATTTCTCCAGCTTTTATAAAGACAAGGGACTGGACGGATTTGCCAACTGGTACCAGGTGCAGGCCCAGGAGGAGAGAGACCACGCGATGCTCTTTTATCAGTATCTCCACAATAATAACGTGCGTCCGGTGCTGGAGGCGGTGGACAAACCCTCTGTGCCCATGGAGAACCTGAAAGACCCGCTGGAAGCAGGGCTGCGCCATGAAGAGTATGTTACCGGCCTGATCCACAATATTTACGCGGCGGCCCAGGAAGTCAGAGATTTCCGCACTACCCAGTTCCTGGACTGGTTTGTGAAGGAGCAGGGGGAAGAGGAGACCAACGCCAATGACCTGATTACGAAAATGGAGCTTTTCGGTTCGGATCCCAAAAGCCTTTACATGCTGGATAATGAATTAAAGGCACGGGTATACGCGGCTCCCAGTCTGGTGCTGTAAGGGAGAAGGGCCATGGAAATAAAAGTATACAGCGGACGTCCGGAATCCTGTGAGGGGAGACCGGACCGGGAAACGGCGGTCTATGACCGGTTGGACCGCCTGGGTATTGCCTATGAGAGGGCGGATCATGAGGCGGTGATGACCATGGAGGGCTGTCAGGAGATCGACAGCTTCCTTGGGGTATCCATGTGCAAGAATCTCTTTCTGTGCAACGCTCAGAAGACCAGTTTTTATCTGCTTTTGATGCCGGACCATAAGAAGTTTCGCACGAAAGATCTCTCAAAGCAGATTCAGTCGGCGAGACTTTCTTTTGCCGGACCGGAATTTATGGAAAAATATCTGCGGATCGCCCCCGGCGCTGTAAGCGTTATGGGGCTGATGAACGATACAGACCGGCAGGTGCGGCTGCTTATAGACCGGGAGACCCTGGAAGCGGAGTATCTGGGCTGCCATCCCTGTGTCAATACCAGCAGTCTGAAAATAAAAATGTCCGATATCCTGGAAAAATTCCTGCCGGATACCGGACATGACTATACAGTGGTTGATCTGCCCAGAGAGTAAAATTTTATACGCGATGTCCGCGCGCCTCCCTTCGAACTCTCACCACACACGTTACTTTGGCAGTTAACTCGGCCCAGGCACCCTCACGGCACACGGAAGGTTCCACTTAGTGCTGCTGCATTCCTGCCCTGACACGGTTCATGGATTCCCGTTGCGTAAGACCCGGACGTCAGCGTCACTTGCCAGAGGCAGCTGCGCAGTAAAGAAGTCCTCGGTTCGGCATCACCCCTGCTGTAGCGGATTGCAGGTACAGGGCACCGCTATCTCCCCGGCTGCGCGGACCTTAAAAGTATAACCTGTCTGAGTGGAAAAGTCAACGGAAAAGACCTTGTGAATTGTAAAAAAATAGGCTATAATGAAGGCAAATTTATAGGAAAAAGGATGGAGGCGTCAAATGAAAAGAATTGGATTGTTAACCAGCGGCGGCGACTGTCAGGCTTTGAATGCAACCATGCGCGGTGTTGTAAAGGGGTTATCCCACAACCTGGATGAGCTGGAAGTGTACGGATTTATGAACGGATACAAGGGACTGATCTACGGGGATTACAGAATGCTGTCCTCCAAAGATTTTTCCGGGATCCTCACCAGAGGAGGCACGATTCTGGGTACCTCTCGTCAGCCCTTTAAACTGATGCGCGTTCCGGATGAAAAAGGGCTGGACAAGGTGGAGGCCATGAAGCAGACGTATTATAAACTGCGCCTGGACTGTCTGGTAATCCTGGGAGGAAACGGAACCCAGAAAACGGCCAATCTTCTGCGGGAAGAGGGACTGAATATCCTTCATCTGCCCAAGACCATAGACAATGACATTTACGGAACCGACATGACCTTTGGCTTCTACAGCGCGGTCAATATCGCCACGGATGCCATCGACTGCATTCACACCACAGCTTCTTCCCACAACCGTGTCTTTATTGTGGAGGTTATGGGACACAAGGTGGGATGGCTGACCCTCTACGCGGGTATTGCCGGAGGAGCGGATGTGATCCTGATTCCCGAGATCCCCTACGACATTAACGTGGTGGTGGACGCCATCAACAGCCGGGCTGCCAGAGGAAGCGGATTTACCATTCTGGCTGTGGCGGAGGGGGCGATTTCCAAGGAGATCGCTGCTCTTCCTAAAAAAGAGCAGAAGAAAAAGATAGAGGCCATTGCCAGCAAATATCCCTCCATTTCCTACAAGATCGCGGAGGATATTGAGCAGCAGACCGGTATGGAGCTGCGGGTTACGGTTCCCGGACATACCCAGAGAGGCGGAAGCCCCTGCCCCTATGACCGTGTGCTTTCCACCAGAATCGGATCCGAGGCCGCCAAGCTGATTATGGAAGAGCAGTACGGCTATATGGTGGGAATTGTCAATGGAAAAGTAAAGAAGATTCCTCTGGAAGAGTGCGCCGGAAAACTGAAGATGGTAAAGCCGGACTGCCAGGAAGTAATGGATGCCAAGAGAATGGGCATCAGTTTTGGAGACAAATGAGCAACTACGCTGAAACAGGAGTGACTTCATGAGTTATACTGCTCTGTATCGGAAATTCCGGCCCTCCGCCTTTGAGGATGTGAAGGGCCAGGATCACATTGTGACTACCCTGAAAAATCAGATGAAAGCCGGACGTATCGGCCATGCTTACCTGTTCTGCGGAACCCGCGGGACAGGTAAGACTACGGTGGCGAAAATTCTGGCAAAGGCAGTCAACTGCGAACATCCTGTGGACGGAAGTCCCTGCAATGCCTGCCCTTCCTGTCAGGCTATCCAGGCCGGAAGATCCACCAATGTCATAGAAATTGACGCGGCTTCCAACAACGGTGTGGACAACATCCGCGAGATCCGGGAAGAAGTATCCTACCGCCCCACCCAGGGCCGCTATAAGGTCTATATCATTGACGAGGTTCATATGCTTTCCACCGGGGCTTTCAACGCCCTGCTGAAGACCCTGGAGGAGCCGCCGGAATATGTGATTTTTATTCTGGCTACCACGGAGGCGAATAAAATTCCCGTGACCATCCTTTCCAGATGTCAGAGATATGATTTCCGCAGGATCACCATTGACACAATTTCTGCCCGGCTGAAGGATCTCATGGAGCGGGAAGGCGTGGAGGCGGAAGAAAAAGCCCTGCGGTATGTAGCCCGAAAGGCGGACGGTTCCATGAGGGACGCTTTAAGCCTGCTGGATCAGTGCATTGCCTTTTATATGGGCGAGACCCTGACCTATGATAAGGTTCTGGATGTGCTGGGAACTGTGGATACAGAGGAGTTCAGCCGCCTTCTCCGAAACATTATGGCCTCCAATGTGGCGGGAAGCATCCGCCAGCTGGAGAAGCTGACGGCGGCGGGAAAAGAAATGGGCCAGCTGGTCAGTGATTTTACCTGGTATATGCGCAATCTTCTGCTGGTAAAAACTTCGGAGGATCTGGAAGATGTGCTGGATGTCTCCGGGGAAACTCTTCAGCGGCTCAGGGAAGAAAGCGCTATGGCAGACGAGGAGACGCTGATGCGCTATATCCGTGTTTTTTCGGAGCTGTCCGGACAGCTGCGGTATTCCGCTCAGAAAAGGGTGCTGACGGAGATCGCGCTGATCCGTCTCTGCCGTCCGCAGATGGAGACGGGACTGGATTCTGTTCTGGAGCGGGTACGGCAGCTGGAAGAAAAAATAGAAAAAGGCCTGCCGGCGGCCGCGGCTCAGCCCGCAGGATACCCGGAACCGGAAGAACCCGCAAAAGAGCCGGTTCAGGAACAGGTTTTAAAAGCCGCTCCGGAGGATCTCAAAGAGATCCGGGCAAAATGGAAGATAATCGTGGGAAGGACTATGCCTCCTTTAAAAATATATCTGCAGAGCGCAGTTCCCCGGTATGACGGAAATACCGGCGAGGCAAAATTATTTCTGATGTTTTCCGACAAAACTGCCCATATGTATGTGAACCGCCCGGAAAAGATCCAGGAGATCCGCCGGGCCATCCGGGAGACCGCGGGCCGGGACGTGGAGATTGAAATTCTGCCGCCCCAGACAGCGGGAGGAAGGCATCTGGCGGAGATTCCCCTGGAGGAAATGATCCGGGAAGCTGTCCATATGCCGGTGGAGGTAGAAGATCTGCCGGAAGAGGAAGAAGAATAAGGAGGATAAGTCAATATGGCAAGAAAAGGCGGTTTTCCGGGGGGAATGCCCGGAAACATGAATAATCTGATGAAACAGGCCCAGCGCATGCAGCGCCAGATGGAGGAAAACCAGAAGGCGCTGGAGGAGAAGGAATTTACGGCTGCTGCAGGCGGCGGCGCGGTGGAAGTGACCGTCACAGGAAAAAGGGAAGTGGTGAAGGTTCACATTGATCCGGAGGCAGTGGATCCGGAGGATGTGGAAATGCTGGAAGATCTGATTATGGCGGCGGTAAACGAAGCCATGCGGAAAGTGGATGAGGAGTCTGTCTCTGCTATGTCCAAACTGACCGGCGGTCTGGGCGGACTGGGAGGAGGACTTCCGTTCTGATGGAATATTATTCGAGTCATATCAGCAAACTGATTGAAGAGCTGGGAAGGCTCCCGGGAATCGGACCGAAATCCGCCCAGAGACTGGCGTTTCACATTGTCAACATGCCCCGGGAGCAGGTGGCGGCTCTGTCCGGCGCCATTCAGGAGGCAAAAGAGCATGTGCGCTACTGCGGCATTTGCTGCACCCTGACGGATCAGGAGATCTGTCCCATCTGCAGCAATCCTTCCCGGAATCAGGGAAAGATTATGGTGGTGGAAAATTCCAGAGATCTGGCAGCCTATGAAAAAACAGGAAAGTACGACGGCGTCTATCATGTTCTTCACGGGGCCATCTCCCCTATGCTGGGCATCGGGCCGGATGACATAAAGCTGAAAGAACTGATGCGGCGTCTCCAGGGAGAGGTGGAGGAGGTTATCATTGCCACCAATTCCAGCCTGGAGGGCGAGACCACAGCGATGTATATCAGCAAGCTGATTAAACCTACGGGGATCCGGGTCACCAGGATCGCCAGCGGCGTTCCGGTGGGAGGGGATCTGGAGTATATTGACGAGGTAACTCTTCTGCGCGCCCTGGAGGGTCGCGTAGAGTTATAACAATAAAAGGGAGGGTTAAAAAATGAAATTCTTTATTGACAGCGCTAACGTGGAGGATATCCGGAAAGCCAATGAAATGGGAGTCATCTGCGGGGTGACCACCAATCCGTCGCTGATCGCCAAGGAGGGACGGGATTTCGGAGAAGTGATTCGGGAGATTACCTCTATCGTGGACGGGCCCATCAGCGGAGAGGTGAAAGCGACCACCACAGAGGCGGAGGGCATGATCGCGGAAGGCAGGGAGATCGCCAAGATTCACAAGAACATGATCGTGAAAATTCCTATGACCGTGGAAGGGCTGAAAGCAGTCAAGGTACTTTCCGGCGAGGGGATCAAGACCAACGTGACCCTGGTCTTTTCGGTGAACCAGGCGCTTCTGGCAGCCAGGGCAGGAGCCACCTATGTTTCACCCTTCCTGGGCAGACTGGATGACATCAATGAGAACGGAGCCGCTCTGATCAGTGATATTGTTCAGGCCTTCCAGATGGCGGGAGATATTGAGACCAAGATCATCGCGGCCAGCATCCGCAATGTCCTGCATGTGACAGAATGCGCTTTGGCCGGCGCGGATATCGCCACTGTTCCCTATAAGGTTCTGGTGCAGATGTGCAAGCATCCGCTGACTGATGCCGGCATTATCAAGTTCCAGAATGATTACAGAGCGGTGTTCGGCGACTGACCCGCTTTACAGCCAGGAAAAGCTGCTGCCTTCGGGCAGGCAGCTTTTTCTGCTTTTCAGGAGTTTTTCCCAGGCGGACAGGATTCCCCGGGAGATAGTGTCCGACAGCCGCAGAATATCGGAAAAGTCTACGGCCTGCAGTTCCCGGTGGGAATTTTTTTCAAAACTGCTGACAATCCCTGTGATGAAGATGTCTCCCACATCCGGCAGGACTTTTCCGGCTCCCGCGCCGGGCCGGATGGAGCCCTTTCCCACGGAAATATGCTGCTGATGTCTGGGGTTTCCCAGGGAGGCGTCCACGGCCACTACCAGGGCCCTGGGGTGCCAGAGGGACAGATCCGCCAGCTGTTCGCTGAGATTCATGGCGTGCACCGGCTGTTCCGGCGTACCATACACAAAAAAGCCGGGCTGCCTTTGGCGGAAGAGTTCTCCGCCCACCAGGGGCCCCAGGCTGTCGCCGGTGATGCTGTCGCTGCCGATGCACAAAAAGACCAGCTCCCGCCAGTTCCTGCCCGCGGACCGGATGCAGCGCTGCAGCCGCCGGGCCAGAAGTTCGCTGGCGGCAGGGCTCTGGGCGTCGATGTAAAGCGTTCTGTTTCCCGATTTTCCAAACATGCGCAAACCTGCCTTTCTCCGGAACATTTCCTTATAAGGATATTCCGGAAGGGGCGGTTTCATGCGCAGTCCCGGAAAATGTCGCAGAAAATCCCGGAACCGTGTGCAAAAACCGATAAATTTTTCAGTTGTTATGTGCTACCATAGGTGGACAGAGATCCGGAGGGCTCCTGGGCCGGACAGGGCTCTGCCGGATCCCCGGCCGGAATCCGCGGGGAGCGGGTTCTGAGCAGAGGCAAAAAAGGGGTGAGGGTTTATTTATGATTGAGATTGTCTATAAGGAGGAGAAGAAGGAAGCCAGAGGCAATGAAAGCTTTTTTCAGATTCCCCGGAATATCCGACAGATCGGAGAGGCAAAGGGAAACCGCAGAATTTACCTGGAAGATTACGCCTACACCTTTCTCAGGAGGCAGGAAGATGAAAACCGGGAGCGGGGGAGCGCCGGAATCCTGCTGGGACAGCACAACTGGCTGGACGGAGCGGCGTATCTGTTTATCCGCAGCGCTATGGTGATCGGGGGGATGGAAGTCTCGCCGGAACATGTGAGTTTTACAGAGCGGATCTGGGAACAGGTCCATGAAACCACAGAACAGTATTTTAAAGGACAGGAGATCCTGGGGTGGTTTTTGAATCTTCCGGAATTTTCTATGGAGATAAACGAAGTTATCTTAAGAGCACATCTGAATCATTTCGGCGGGAACGATAAAGTTCTGTTCCTGATGGAACCCACAGAAAAAGAAGAAGCGTTTTTTACTTATGACAGCGGACGGCTGAAACGGGAAAGCGGTTTTTACGTCTATTACGAGAAAAATGACGCCATGCAGGGCTATATGATCGATGGGAACGCAAATCAGTCTGTAGAAGAACCCGGGCCTGGGAAAGACAGAGCGGTGGCGGATTTCCGGCGCCGGGTAGGCGAAAAACAGGAGGAGAGAAAGAAAGAGCAGAGGGGAAGGCATTCCGCGTTTTACGGGCTGACAGCCAGCGTGGCCGCGGCCACGCTGATCCTGGCGCTTTCCTACACGGAGGCAGGGGAACGGATCGGGGCTTTTTTCAATCGGATTACAGGCCGGGAATCGGTCACAGAGCCAGACCCTGCCTCCGTATCCGCGGCGGGGGATTCGATTCTGGCTGTAACGGAGACCCCGGAGCCGGAGAAACCCTCCGGGGAAACCCCGGCGCCTGGGGAAGAACCCCTTGAGACTCCGGAGCCGGGGACGCCTTCTGTCACTCCCGCGGCGGAGACATCTTCCGCGCCCCAGGCATCTGTCAGAGAGTATACGGTGAAAAAGGGGGACACTCTTTCCAAAATCTGCCGGGAGCATTACGGAGATCTGGGGAGACTGGATGAGATCTGCAGTCTCAATCAGCTGGATCCGGATGCGGTCATCTATCCGGGACAGAAAATAGTACTCCCCCAATCATAAAAAATATGGTATGCTTAAGAAACAGAAACACAGAACAGTCCTCCGGCGGGGAGAGGAGGATCTATAAAGGGGAACAGAAGAATGAAGGGAATACAGAGGGAAACAGAAATCATAGAGGAAGAAAGACAGGGGAACGCCGGCCGGCATCTGAGGGCTCTGATGAAAAACCGCTGGATCCGGTACGCCCTTGTGGTAGCAGTGATCCTGGCTCTGCTGCTGATTGCCGCCCATCTGATCAAAAACAGCAGATTTAAAACGTATGAGATCACAGAACTGGAAGGGGGAAATACCGGTGCTTTTCAGTACTGCGGGATTGAGGGGGACGTGCTCAGATACGGCACGGAAAACGCCAGGCTTACCGGGGAGGACGGCTCCGTACTCTGGAACGTCAGCTATTCCATGCAGGCGCCGGCCCTGGCCCGCTGCGGAAGTACGGTGGTTCTGTATGACAAGAACGGAACCTCTGTGGTGATCTGCGGCAGGGAGGGACAGATCGGTTCCTTTTCCACAGATATGCCGATTCTGAAAGCAGAGACAGCTGCCCAGGGTGCCACAGCGGCGATTCTGGAGGACAGCTCCGACACCTGGATCCGGTATTACGATCCCCAGGGGGAGGTCATCGCTTCCTTTAAGACAGCGATGGATTCCACCGGGTATCCCCTGGATATCGGGCTGTCTGAAGACGGACTTCTGATGGCGGTATCCTTCCTGAAGTATGAAGACGGCAGACCGAAGACAGAGTTAAATTTCTATAATTTCGGAAGCGCGGGGCAGATTCAGGTGGACAACCAGGTAAGCAGTTTTTCCTATGACAATCTGCTGATCCCCGAGGTGGTGTACCTGGACGAGGATACCTGCGCGGCATTCCGGGAAGATGGATTTACTCTGTTCGGCGGAGGACAGATTCCGGAAGAACAAAAGAAAATCACGGTGGAGCAGGAGATTGTCAGCATCTTCCATGACGCCTCCCACATCGGCCTGGTGCTGGAGAACGGACAGGGCAGCTCCGGATTTATCCTGGAACTGTACGGAAAAGACGGAGAGCTTCTGTTTCAGAAGGAACTGGATTACGGATACCAGGGGATAGAAATACAGTCCGGCCAGATCCTTCTCTATAACCGCACCGGGTTCTGCGTGTACAGCCAGGCGGGGGTAGAGAAGTTCCGGGGAGAATTGAACGGTGTGATGATCCAACAGATGTCCGGGATCGGACGAAGCAGGTTTCTGCTGGTTACGGAAGAGGGTCTCTACCGGATCCAGCTGAAATGATGGGCAAGAAAAAAAGGGAAGGTCTCTTAAAAAGACCTTCCTCTTTTTTCCGGACCGGGCTGGCAGGCTGCCGGTTCGCCTGAAAGAATTGCTTCCAGCTGTTCCGACGCCTGGCTGTAATCGGTGAAAAGGATGGCATGAAGCCCCTCCCTTTCGGCCGCCAGGATATTGTCCCGGTTATCGTCCAGAAACACGGCCCGTTCCGGCCGGATATCAAAAGTTTTGAAAAGCAGCCGGTAAATTTCCGGATCGGGTTTGATCAGGCCGCAGGCATAGGAAAAAAGAACGCCGTCCACCAGAGAGAGAAAGCGAAGCTCCCGGTCGGTAGTCTCCCGGAGACGCCGGGAATAATTGGACAGGCAGAACACCCGGAAGCCGCGGCTTTTCAGGGAGCGGATCCAGTCCTCTGTGTAGGGAAAGAGACGGATGGTTTCCCAGGACCAGTCATAGGCCGCCCGGATTTCTTTTTCCAGGGAGGGGTCTGCCGCCACAAAGCGGGCGATGATCTCCTCCTCCGGCAGAATTCCCCGGTCCGCCTCAGACCAGGCCGGGTTGCTGTAAACCGCCGCTTTCAGCCGGCTGCGCAGTCCGGGATCCGGAACATGGCGGTTCAGGGGGATATCCGGCTGAAAATCTACCAGTACCCGTCCGATATCGAAAATGACGGTGTCGATGCAGTTTTCCGTTTTATTGAGCGCTGTCATCTTCTTCCTCCTTTTCCCGCTGTTCCTGTTCTCTGCGGAGATCCTGATTTTTGTCCTTCAGACGGCGGGTGATCAGGGTCATGGCGTACAGCAGCACGGGAACCGCGATGGTGCAGTAGATGGAACCCATCAGCAGCCCCTTGGCCGCGGGACTTTTCATCAGGGCGAACACCATGGTGGAACCGTACATGCCAAGCAGCAGAAGGACGCCGATCAGCGCGAGAATCCGTTTCGCTTTTTTCATACGTAAAACTCCTTTGACTGATGATTCATAGAAAACTGTATGGTGTCCCGGATTCCGGAGGACGGAATCCCGACATGGAACATTATAGAGGATCCGGGGGATTTTTACAATTCTTTAGAAAAAATTAATAGGCCGGGGAATTGCTTTTCTCGGTCAAAAGGGATAAAGTAAGACTAACGCCGCCGGAGGGCGGCGGAATCAACCGGAAAGGTCAGGAAATATATGAACAGATTCAGAGATAAGCTGGAGAATTTTATGCAGGGGCGCTACGGGATGGATCAGCTGGGCCGTTTTCTTTTGTTTGCCGCCCTGGCGCTGATTATTCTGTCTTTTTTCTTCGGCGGCATGATCCTGGACACCATTGCCCTGGCGCTGCTGGTGTGGGGATACATACGGATGTTTTCCAGAAATCATACAAAGCGCTGGGAGGAAAATGAAAAGTTTCTGTCCCTGAAAGACCGGATCCTGGGCCGGGGCGGACGCAGCCGGAAAGACAGCACCCACTGCTATTTTCAGTGTCCTGCCTGCGGGCAGAAGGTGAGAGTGCCCAGAGGAAAAGGGAAAATTTCTATTCACTGTCCCAGGTGCCATACGGAATTTATCAGGAGGACATAAAAGAAAAAGAGTATGTTCGGATACATCACCATCAACCGGGAAGAATTAAAAATGAAAGACTTTGACAGATACCGGGGGTACTACTGCGGCATCTGCCGGGAGCTGAAGGAGCATTACGGGGAGCGGGCCAGAATGACCCTGACCTATGACATGACATTTCTGGCTGTGCTGCTCAGCGGCCTTTATGAGAAACCGGAGAGGGAGGAGAAGCACTTCTGTGTTCTGCACCCTTCCGCGAAACGGCCCTGTATCCGCAATCCCTATACCAGATACGCGGCGGATATGAATGTGCTGCTGGTGTATCACAATCTGATGGATGACTGGCAGGACGAGAGAAAGTTGCTCAGCTACCGGGCAGCCAGGCTGCTGCGGAAGGCGTATCTGAAAGCGGCTGCCGGATACCCCCGCCAGGTCAAAGCGATTCGAAGATATTTGAGAGAACTGCATCAGACGGAGGAGGCGGGATCCCCGGATATTGATCTGGCGTCAGGCCTTACCGGAAAGTTAATGGCTGAGATTTTTGTCCCCCGGGAGGACGAGTGGAGTCAGGAACTGAGAAAAATCGGTTTTTATCTGGGAAAATTCATTTATCTCATGGACGCCTATGAAGACGCGGACAAAGATCGGGAAAATGGAAACTACAATCCATTTCTGTTTCTTGCGGGCCGGCCGGATTATGAGGAAAAGGCAGGGAGGATTTTGAAAATGATGGCAGCTTCCGTCGCGGAGTATTTTGAACTGCTTCCTATTATAGAAAATGTGGACATTTTAAGGAATATATTGTATTCTGGTATTTGGACAAAGTATGGCCTGCTGCGCGGGACAAAGGATTCCCGGGCGGCCGCAGGCATAAGTAAGCGCGAGGAGAACAGATAATCAATGCAGGATCCATATGAAGTGCTGGGTGTTTCCCGAAATGCCAGCGCTGAGGAAATAAAAAAAGCATACAGGACACTGAGCCGGAAATATCATCCGGACGCCAATATCAACAACCCGAATAAAGCTCAGGCGGAGGAAAAATTCAAACAGGTTCAGCAGGCCTACAAGCAGATCATGGATGAAAAGGAACACGGAACCGCCGGAAGCGCGTCGGCGGGCGGCGGCTACAGCGGCTACGGAAATTCCGCCTACGGCGGCTACCGGGCTTACACCAACGATCCCAAGATGCAGGCCGCGGCCAATTATATCAATAACCAGAGGTTTGCCGAGGCTATGAATATTCTCAACGGGATGCAGGATCGGAACGGACTCTGGTATTATATGCACGCCATTGCCAATGCGGGGCTCGGCAACAACGTAAACGCTGTGGAGGACGCCCAGATGGCTGTGGATCTGGAGCCGGAGAATCTGGAATATCAGAAACTGCTGCAGCAGCTCTCAGGAAACGGGGACTGGTATTCCCATATGGGACGGGGCTATGGCTACGGCGGCGCGGACTGCGAGGGAAATAATGTCAGCCGGGCATGCTGCAGCTGCTGCGCCCTTGAACTGCTGTGCTGCTGCTGCGGCAGGGGAGGGTTCTTTTTCATCTGACAGAAAAAAGATTTAAAAGATGTATAGTACCCGCGGACGCGGGCATACTGTAAATGTTCATTGGAACCTTTTCCAATGGAATACCAAAGATAAAGGAAATACTTATCCTCCCCTATAGAGAGCAGGCCGGCGGCAAAGGCGCCGCTGGCCTGCTTTTTTCGTTGTGCGGAATTCTCTTCTGTGATAGAATAGAGGAGATTCAACGCGGTACAGTAAAAAACTGCGGGCCGGGGGGCCGGGCAGATAGAAGCAGGAGGTATACATGGAAGAAAGAGACTGGGTGACAAAATATTACCGGGAACTGGAACGGGAAAAACGGCAGGAGATCCTGGAGCAGGCCATTGCCCAGGAGGGAATGAGCCCGGACAAGGAAGTCCGGAAAAAACTGCTGGAAGAGCGGTATGAGGAGAACAAACGGGATAAACTGCAGGTGGACCGTTTTATCAGAGGCTGGATGACTCTGGCTTATACCAGAACCACTACCAGAGGCCTGTTTGGGGAAAAGAAGCGCCAGAGGGAGAGAGAGAAGATACTGAAAGACTGGAATTTTGCCCTGGCAGAGCAGTACGGCCAGGAGGGCCAGGAGGCCCTGTACCAGGAACTGCACAATATGACGGAACTGTATCTTACCATCTGCCAGGATGACAAGGCCTATTCCTCCATGATTCTGGGACTTGGAAAAATGAACAAGAATTCGCTGCTGAGCAAAATGGCCAGAGAGGTCTATACGGTGGCCTACGAAATTCCCCGGGAAATGGGAATGGCGGAGGAACTGGAGATTTTTACCAGAGCGGCGACAGATGTTTTTTATGAAATGTTTCCCCGGAACCGGAATCTGCTGGAGACAAAGATCCGGGGCGAGGAGCATAAATGATCTTCCGGGAGGACGGAAAAATACGGGATATAATCCAGCGTCTGTCTGCCTGCGGAGAACTGAAGCGGCAGGATTTTTTTCTGCTGATGGGCGATATTTCCCCGGAGGAGGAGCAGACGCTGTTCCAGGCGGCCAGAGCTTGTTCGGCGGAACGTTTCGGCAGGAAGATTTATCTGCGGGGACTCATTGAGATCAGTAATATCTGTAAGAATAATTGTTATTACTGCGGCATCCGCCGGGGGAATAAAGAGGCGGAAAGGTACCGTATGAGCCGGGAGGAAATTCTTGCCTGCTGCTGTAACGGGTACCGCCTGGGATTCCGTACCTTCGTCCTGCAGGGAGGTGAGGATCCTCTTCAGGATGATCCGTGGGTGGAAGATACGGTGGCTGCCATCCGGGAGAGGTATCCCGGGTGCGCGGTCACCCTTTCGCTGGGCGAAAAGTCCCGGGAATCCTATGAGAGATTCCGCAGGGCAGGGGCAGACCGGTATCTGCTCCGCCATGAGACGGCGGATCCCCGCCATTACCGGCAGCTGCATCCCCCGGAAATGTCTTTGGAGAACCGGATGCGCTGCCTGCGGGATCTGAAAGAACTGGGTTATCAGACGGGTACCGGCATGATGATCGGCTCCCCCGGCCAGACTCTGGAGACTCTGTGGGAAGATCTGGAGTTTATCCGGCGCCTGCGGCCGGAGATGATCGGTATCGGCCCCTATCTGGTCCATCACGGCACGCCCTTCGCGGACCAGAAAAACGGCTCTCTTACCTGGACCCTGCGGCTGCTGTCTGTTTTAAGGCTGCTGTATCCCGATGTGCTGCTGCCGGCTACCACGGCGCTCTCCACCCTCCATCCGGAGGGGAGAAAGCTGGGGATCCTGGCAGGCGCCAACGTGGTCATGCCCAATTTGGGCATGCCGGGGCAGCGGGAAAAATATGAACTGTACGACCACAAGCTCTGTGCCGGCCAGGAGGCGGCAGAGGGCAGAAAAGAACTGGAGAACATGATGGGGCAGATCGGCTATACCCTTTCGGAGTCCCGGGGGGACTTTCAGGAGCACAGCCCTCGCTGCCGGAAGGAGGAGTAAACATGTATGATCCCAAGTCAGTACACGCGGACGAGTTTATTGACCACCAGGAGATCCTGGATACTTTGGAGTACGCGGATAAAAATAAAAACAACGAGGCGCTGATCCGCCGGATTCTGGAAAAGGCGGCTCTGAGAAAGGGTTTAAGCCACCGGGAGGCATCGGTGCTGTTGGCCTGTGAGATCCCGGAGCTGAATCAGGAAATTTACCGGCTGGCGGAACAAATCAAAAAGGATTTTTATGGAAACCGGATTGTGATCTTCGCGCCGCTGTATCTGTCCAATTACTGCGTCAACGGCTGTGTGTATTGTCCCTATCATCAAAAAAACCATCACATTGCCCGGAAAAAACTCACCCAGGAGGAAATCCGCAGGGAAGTCGTCGCCCTGCAGGATATGGGGCACAAGCGGCTGGCGATTGAGTCCGGGGAGGATCCAAAAAACAATCCCATCGAGTACATTCTGGACAGTATTAAGACTATATACAGCATCAAACATAAGAACGGCGCGATCCGCCGGGTGAATGTGAATATCGCCGCCACCACGGTGGAAAATTACCGGAAACTGAAAGAGGCGGGCATTGGAACCTACATTCTGTTCCAGGAAACCTATCATAAAGAGAGTTACGAAAAGCTGCATCCCACAGGCCCCAAGCATGACTACTGCTACCATACGGAGGCCATGGACCGGGCCATGGAGGGAGGCATTGACGATGTAGGGCTGGGAGTCCTCTTCGGCCTTGAGATGTACCGCTACGAGTTTGCCGGCCTGCTGATGCACGCCGAGCATCTGGAGGCGGCTTTCGGGGTGGGGCCCCATACCATCAGTGTGCCCCGGATCAAGCGGGCGGATGATATTGATCCCTCCGCCTTTGATAATGGCATTGACGATGAAATTTTCGGAAAAATCATCGCCTGCATCCGGGTGGCCGTTCCCTACACGGGAATGATTATTTCTACCAGAGAGACCAAGGCCTGCCGGGAAAAGGTGATCCGCTACGGAATTTCTCAGATCAGCGGCGGATCCAGAACCAGTGTGGGCGGGTATTATGAGCCGGAACCGGAAGAAGAGAATTCCGCCCAGTTTGACGTCAGCGATAACCGGACCCTGGACGAGGTGGTGCGCTGGCTCATCGGCATGGACTATATTCCGTCATTCTGTACGGCCTGCTACCGGGAGGGAAGAACGGGAGACCGGTTTATGAGCCTGTGCAAAAATCAGCAGATACTGAACTGCTGCCATCCCAACGCCCTGATGACCCTTCAGGAGTATCTGGAGGACTATGCGTCCCCGGAAACCAAAGCCGCCGGGGAAGCGCTGATCCGCCGGGAGATCCCCAGAGTGCCCAGAGAGAGAACCCGGGAGATCCTGGAGGAGAATCTGGAGAAGATCCAAAACGGAATGAGAGATTTCAGATTTTGATAAGAATAACAGGAGGAATTGCAGTACATGGAGCAGCAGCCCAATAACCAGAAGGAAAATCAGGATCCCCAGAAAGGCAGAAAAAGAAACTTTTTTATTGCCGTCATTGTCTGTCTTCTGATCCTGCTGATTCTGTTTGGCGCCCTGCACGGTCTGACCGGCCAGGCTTCAGCGGAAAAGATTACCTATGATGAATTTGTCGGCATGGTGGAGGATAACAGAATAGAAAAAATTGTAGTGGATTCTGACAAATTGAAGGTAACATCCGTAAAAAAAGATAAGAACGGCGATCCCATCCGCTATGAGGTAAATATGGTGGGGGACGAGAACGCTCTGCTGGAGCTGGTGGGAGACAGGGATATCGAGCTGTCTAAAAAGGAGGCGGATCTGACAGCTTCCATTGTGTCAGCCCTCATGAGTATTGTCGTGCCGCTGCTTCTGGTGGTGGTGGGCTTCAGCCTGATTATGCGTTATATGAATAAAAGCGGCGGCCTCATGGGAGTGGGAAAAAGCAAAGCCCGTTCCTATGTGCAGCAGGAAACGGGGATTACTTTTCAGGATGTGGCCGGTCAGGACGAGGCCAAGGAATCCCTTCAGGAGGTAGTGGATTTTCTCCATAATCCGGAGAATTATACCAAAATCGGCGCTAAGCTGCCAAAAGGCGCGCTGCTGGTGGGACCTCCGGGAACCGGAAAGACCCTGCTGGCAAAGGCAGTGGCGGGAGAGGCGCATGTGCCCTTTTTCTCCCTTTCCGGTTCTGAGTTTGTGGAGATGTTTGTGGGCGTGGGAGCTTCCAGAGTCCGGGACCTTTTTGAGGAGGCCAAGAAAAGCGCCCCCTGCATTATCTTTATCGATGAGATCGATGCTATCGGAAAAACCCGGGACACCCATTACGGAGGCAACGATGAGAGAGAGCAGACCCTGAATCAGCTGCTGGCGGAAATGGACGGCTTCGACAGCTCCAAAGGACTTCTGATTCTGGCTGCCACCAACCGGCCGGAAATCCTGGATCCGGCGCTTTTGCGCCCGGGCCGGTTTGACCGGCGGATCATTGTGGACCGTCCGGATCTGAAAGGACGGGTGAATATTCTGAAAGTGCACGCCAAGAAAGTGCTTCTGGACGAGACGGTGGATTTTGACGCCATCGCCCTGGCTACTTCCGGAGCCGTGGGCTCTGATCTGGCCAATATGATTAATGAAGCGGCGATCCTGGCGGTAAAGCACGGACGGACCGCTGTGTCCCAGAAAGATCTTTTTGAGGCGGTGGAGATCGTCCTCATGGGAAAGGAGAAAAAAGACCGGATCCTGAGCCAGGAGGAGAGAAAGATCGTGTCCTATCATGAAGTGGGGCACGCTCTGGTCAGCGCCCTGCAGAAGGATGCGGAGCCGGTGCAGAAAATTACGATTGTGCCCCGGACCATGGGAGCCCTGGGCTATGTAATGCAGGTGCCGGAGGAGGAGAAATATCTGAACACCAAAAAAGAACTGGATGCCATGGTGGTGGGCCTGCTGGCCGGCCGGGCCGCGGAGGAACTGGTCTTTGACAATGTGACCACCGGGGCCTCCAATGACATTGAGCGGGCCACAAAAATTGTCCGGGCCATGATTACCCAGTACGGCATGTCGGAAAAATTCGGACTGATGGGACTGGCGGAGCAGGAGGATCAGTATCTGGAAGGCCGGATCTATCTGAACTGCGGGGACGCCACCGCCACAGAGATCGACCATGAGGTCATGAAGAAGCTGAAAGAAGCCTATGAGGAGGCCAGGCGGCTGCTGACAGAAAACAGAAAGGCCCTGGATCGGATCGCGGGTTTCCTGATTCAGAGAGAGACCATTACAGGAAAGGAATTTATGGAGATTTTTCATCAGGTTCAGAATGAAACTTCTCCCGCTTCGGAGGAAGGCTGAACATGGCATTTAATATTGAAGAAGAATTGAAAAAACTCCCGGGAAAACCGGGAGTTTACCTGATGCATGACGCCAGGGATGAGATTATTTATGTGGGAAAGGCGGTCAGCCTGAAAAACCGGGTGCGCCAGTATTTTCAGAGCAGCCGGAATAAAGGGCTGAAGATTGAGAGCATGGTGCCTCAGATCGCCAGATTTGAGTACATTGTCACAGACTCGGAACTGGAAGCCCTGGTCCTGGAGTGTAATCTGATCAAAGAGTACCGTCCCAAGTATAACACCATGCTGAAGGACGATAAAGCATATCCTTTCATCCGGGTGACGCTCCAGGAGGAGTATCCCCGGGTTCTTTTTTCCCGAACCATGAAAAAGGATAAATCCAAATATTTCGGACCCTACACCAGCGCGGCCGCGGTGAAAGAAACCATTGAACTGATCCGCAAGCTGTATCATCTCCGCTCCTGCAGCCGCAGGCTGCCGGCGGAAACCGGAAAGGACCGTCCCTGTCTGTACTACCATCTGCACCAGTGCAAGGCCCCCTGCCAGGGATGGATCAGCCGGGAGGATTACCGGAAACAGGTGGATCAGGCTCTGGGTTTTTTAAACGGAAACTTCCGGGAAGTCCTGCAGGACCTGTCGGATAAAATGAACCGCGCCGCGGAAGAATTAAAGTATGAGGAGGCTGCGGAATACCGGGATCTCATGGACAGCGTGCGCCGGATCGGAGAACATCAGAAAATCACCAGCGGGGATGGAGAGGACAAGGATGTGGCGGCTCTGGCCCTGGACCGGGAGGACGCGGTGGCTCAGGTATTTTTTATCCGGGACGGCAAGCTGATCGGCAGGGAACATTTCTATCTCCGGGCGGCTGCCGGGGAAGAGCGCAGGGACGTCCTTCTGAGCTTCATCAAACAGTTTTACGCGGGAACGCCCTTTATTCCCCGGGAGCTGATGATTTCGGAGGAGGTGGAGGAACAGGAAATTCTGGAGGAATGGCTGACAGCCAAGAGGGGGCAGAAAGTCCACATCCGGGTGCCCAAAAAAGGAACCAAAGAAAAACTGGTGGAGCTGGCCCAAAGAAACGCGGAGATCGTCCTCAGCCAGGACCGGGAGCGGCTGAAGCGGGAGGAAGGCCGAACCATCGGGGCCGTAAAAGAGATTGGAGGGTGGCTGGGCATAGAGCCGCCGGAGCGGATCGAAGCCTACGATATCTCCAACATCAGCGGATTCCAATCGGTAGGCTCCATGGTAGTCTATGAGAAGGGGAAACCTAAGCGGGCGGACTACCGCAAATTCCGGATTCAGACCGTGGAAGGCCCCAACGATTACGCCAGTATGGAAGAGGTTTTAAGCCGCAGATTCCAGCGCGGGATTGCCGAGGACACAGGCTTTGAGAAGCTGCCGGATCTGATCCTCATGGACGGGGGAAAAGGCCAGGTAAATATCGCCCTTTCTGTTCTGGAAAAGCTGGGGCTTTCCATTCAGGTCTGCGGTATGGTAAAAGATGATAAACACAGAACCAGGGGACTGTATTTCCGGAACCGGGAGCTTCCCATCGACCGCAATTCAGAAGGATTCCATCTGATTACCAGGATACAGGATGAAGCCCACCGCTTTGCCATCGAATACCACAGACTGCTGCGGAGCAAGGGCCAGGTTCACTCTGTTCTGGATGATATTCCGGGCATCGGTCCCGGGCGGAGAAAGGAGCTGATGCGCCGCTATCAGAGCCTGGAAGAAATACGGAAGGCGGAGGTGGAGGAACTGAAGGCCCTGCCCTCCATGAATGAGCGGGCGGCCCGTTCTGTCTATGAATTTTTTCATCGGCAGGAAAAGCACTCTGGTTGAAGTAGGCGCTTTGATATGGTATGATGAATGAAATATCGGGGAACGAAGAAAACGCCGAGAAGGAGATAAACATGCAAACGAAATATCTGAAATTATCGAAATTAGTGGAAGCAATGAATCTGAGAAATCTGACGCCGGAGATAGATCTGGAAGAGTGCCGGATCACCACGCCGGAAATCAACCGTCCCGCCCTGCAGCTGACCGGTTACTTTGAGCATTTTGCCAACGAGCGGGTTCAGATTATCGGCTATGTGGAATTTACCTATCTGGAGCATCTGGATCTGGAGCAGAGAAAGGTCGCTTACGAAGCCTTTGTTTCCCGGGAGATCCCCTGTGTGATCTTTACCACTCTGACGCAGCCGGGGGAAGAGCTGCTGGAGCTGTCCAAAAAGTATGGCGTTCCCACTCTGTGTACCGATAAGAGCACTTCGGCCTTTATGGCGGAAATCATCCGCTGGATGAATGTGCAGCTGGCCCCCACCATCTCCGTCCACGGCGTTCTGGTAGACGTATTCGGCGAGGGCGTTCTGATTATGGGCGAGAGCGGCATCGGAAAAAGCGAGGCGGCTCTGGAACTCATCAAGAGAGGACACCGTCTGGTGACGGACGATGTGGTGGAGATCAGCAAAGTCAGCGACGCCACTCTGGTAGGATCCGCCCCGGATATTACCCGGCATTTTATTGAGCTGAGAGGAATCGGCATCATCGATGTAAAGACTCTTTTCGGCGTGGAGAGTGTGGAGAACACCCATTCCATTGACATGGTAATTCAGCTGGAGGAGTGGGACCGGGACAAGGAATATGACCGTCTGGGTCTGGAGGATGAATACACCGAGTTTCTGGGCAACAAAGTGGTCTGCCACTCCCTGCCCATCCGTCCCGGACGGAATCTGGCTATTATTGTGGAGACGGCTGCGGTCAACCACCGTCAGAAAAAGATGGGGTATAATGCGGCCCAGGAACTGTACAAGAGAGTACAGGCGAACCTGGCCAAGAAAAGGGAGGGACTGTTATAATGAAAGCGCAGGTTGTGTTTGGAATCGATGTAGGGGGCACTACCGTCAAGTGCGGACTTTTTACCGCGGAAGGGAAACTGCTGGATACCTGGGAGATCCCCACGCGCACGGAAAACCAGGGAAGCCGTATCCTGCCGGATGTGGCGGAATCCGTACAGGCAAAGATCCGTGAAAGAGCGCTCCAGCCGGATCAGATCCTTGGCCTGGGGATCGGAGTTCCGGGACCGGTGAACCAAAAGGGGGAGATCAGCGGGGCGGTAAATCTCCATTGGGGTTTTAAAGATGTAGCCGGAGAGATGAGAGAGATGCTGGGCATGAAAGTCCGCGCCGGCAACGATGCCAACGTGGCGGCTCTGGGAGAGATGTGGGCCGGCGGAGGAAAGGGCGCTTCCAGTCTGGTTATGGTCACCCTGGGAACCGGAGTAGGCGGCGGCGTGATCGTAGATGGAAAGATTGTGGCCGGCGCTCACGGAGCGGCCGGGGAGATCGGACACGCGGCTATGGAGCCGGAAGAGACAGAGCACTGCAACTGCGGAAACCAGGGCTGTCTGGAGCAGATGGCGTCTGCCACAGGACTGGTCCGTCTGGCCCGGCGGTATCTGGAAAAGTCCGAAAAGGATACTTTGCTGCGGAGGGGAAAGCTTTCCGCCAAGGCAGTGTTTGACGCCTACGCGGCCGGCGATGCCGCCGCGGCGGAGATTGTAGAGGAGTTCGCGGGATATCTGGGAAGGGCCATGGGGATTATCGCCTGTGTGACAGATCCGGAACGGTTTGTCATCGGCGGAGGGGTTTCCAAAGCCGGACAGCTTTTGCTGGATGTGCTGGAGAAGTATTACCGGCGCTACGCATTCCCCGCCTGCAAAGATACCCCCCTTGTTCTGGCGGAACTTGGAAATGAAGCCGGAATCTACGGGGCAGCCAGAATGGCGCTGGATTAAAAATCAGAATGAAAACATAAAAAGAGTGCCTGGGTCTGAGATGCAGACCGGGGCACTCTTTTTGGTAAATGAGAAAATATTAATCTTCACGGTCCGGATGCCGGGAATCCTGTTCGTCTTCCGGTTCCTCCCTTTCTTCTTCCTGCTCATGGTCTTCCGGTTCCTCCTGGGACTCTTCCCGGGTGTCGTCAGGAGACTGGGAAGGTGTCTGAGTTACCGTGGGCCGGGGCGTGGGAGTGGGGATGATAACGGGAACATGCTCGGTGCACCGTTTGGTGGGCACATCCGACAGATCAAAATACTCCGTGGTCCGGGAGCATCCGGTGCCGGCCAGCAATCCCGATTCGCTGCAGATGGTCACCCGCTCTACCGTGGAGGGCTGTTCAAATTCCTCGTCCGGCAGGTCCTCATGGATCCGGTTCATGACATTGGTCCAGAGTCTCTGGTGGAAGGATCGGTCCTCCGGCGGAAGTTCCGCGTTTACATCGTAGCCGGCCCAGATGGCTGCCGTATAGTGAGGCGTAAACCCTGCGAACACCAGATCCATAAAAGAAGAGGTGGTACCGGTTTTGCCCGCCACGGTCATGTCCTCAAGCTGGAAGGGAACTCCCGTACCCTCCTTCACTACGTCTTCCATGGCGCTGGTAAGGAGAAAGGCGGTGCTTTCCTTGAAGACCCGGGTTTCCTTGGGCGTGTTTTCCAGCAGGACATTTCCCTCCTGATCTGTGACTCTGGTGTAGAAGACCGGCTCTACATAGATCCCCCCGTTGGCGATAGCCGCGTAGGCGGCGGTGAGTTCCAGATTGCTGACGCCGTTGGTGATGCCGCCCAGGGCCAGAGGCTGGATCACATCCCAGGCAGTATCGTTGATAAGGCTGGTAAACCCGAGGCGCAGAAGATAATTAAATCCGGCCTGGGGCGTAATCTCCGTCAGTACCTTGACTGCCGGGATGTTGTAGGAATTAATAATGGCCGTGCGGACGGTTACATCCCCGTGATACAGGTTGTCGGAATTGTGCAGGGGCGTGCCGTCGGAGTAATTATAGGGCTCGTCCTGAATATGAGTGGCCAGCGTAATGGCGCCGGTGTCCAGGGCCGGTCCGTAGGTGGACAGGATCTTGAAGGTGGATCCCGGCTGATCGAAGGTATCCGTGGCCCGGTTCAGGGTGAGGCTGGCGGTTTTGACTCCGCGGCCTCCCACAATACCTTTTACATAGCCGGTTTTCTGATCGATGACCGTCATGGCTGCCTGGGGCTGGGGAGTAAAGCTGCTGCGCTCTGCCACAATGGTATCCCCGGGGCCCACCACCGCTTTTTTGTATTCATCAATAAAATTCTGGGCTTCCTCCTGAGAATCAAAGAGAAGATCAAAGGAGGGATAGATATCCCGGAAATACAGCTGCAGCATTTCCCGGCTGTAATTCTGCCGGGTGCCGTCCGCGTGGTCCACAGTGAGAGCCCAGTCCAGGCCGATCTGAATGTCCTCCGGATAGTTGGCTTCGTTCTGAAATTCCTCATCCATCACCTGCTGAATATCAGGATCCTGGGTGCTGTAGATCCGCAGACCGCCGCTGTAGATGGCGTTGTTGGCCTGAACCTCCGTGTACCCAGCCTGCTCCATCAGGTCATTGCGAACCTGGCTGATAAGCTCGTCAATAAAATAGGAGTAGGGAGCTGCCGCGGAATCCTGGCTTTCCGCGTGCTCCTGAATCCGTACATAGACATCATCCGCCATGGCCTCCGCATGCTCTTCCCGGGTGATGTATCCCTGGTCCAGCATGTAATCCAGTACCGTTTCCCGGCGCTCGGCGTTCCATTCCGGATGGTTCAGGGGATTCCAGCGGGTGGGATTCTGTGGGATGGCCGCCAGCACCGCGCATTCGGAAAGGGTCAGATCCTTGCAGTCCTTGCCGAAATAGGTCTGGGAGGCGGTCTGTACGCCGTAGGCTCCCGCTCCGAAATTGACTGTGTTCAGATAATTTTCCAGAATCACGTCCTTGGCGTTTGCCCCATCGGCGGTCAGAGCCTTTTCCAGGCGCACCGCCAGATACTGCTCCTGGATCTTGCGTTTGATGGATTCTATGGTACTCTCCTGCGTCCAGTCGGTGAACACATTGTTTTTCAGCAGCTGCTGGGTAATGGTGCTGGCGCCCTCTGTCCGCTGAAAGCCGGTGCTTACCGCCACCGCGATGGCCCGGAGCATCCCTTGCGGATCTACCCCGTTGTGTTCGTAGAAACGGGAATCCTCGATAGCCACAATGGCATGCTGCATGTGCTCCGGAATATCCTTCAGGGAGACGGAAATCCGGTTTCCCTCGGCGGAAGTCAGTTTCTGCAGCTGATTGCCGTCGCTGTCATATACAAAGGTGGCATAACCCATGGGCATGATATTTACATCGGAAATATCCGGCGCGCTGTCGATAATCCCCCGATAGGCGCCGATTCCCCCGCAGAGAACAATGGTAAAGACTGCCAGAAGGCCGTAAAAAAATACCCGTAGGGCGGATACGCCCACCTTTCTTTTTGTCTTGACGGAGGGAGAGACCAGCTCTTCTTCCTTGCGCTGAACTCCCTTAAGACCGAGATTCATCCTGCATCCTCCTTTAAAAACGGTTGGGGCCTTGGCCCCGGCGTCAGTTCTCTGTTAGTATACCAAAATTTTGGTTTTAAATAAAGGTAAAAATAAAAGTTCACATTTTGCGGATTCTGTGGCATGATGGTATCACAAGAATCTATGAGGTGATGAAAATGCTGGAGTGCTTTAAGACGGTTTACAGAGGCGGAGAAGCCGAGATCGTTGAAAAAAAGTCCCGCTTCATCGGAACTGTGCGGCCGGTGGAGTCTGAGGAGGAGGCCTTTGCCTTTCTGGAGGAAATGCGGAAAAAATACTGGGACGCTACCCATAACTGTTTTGCTTTTGTGGCCGGGGAACGGCGGGAATGGGTCCGGGCCGCGGATGACGGAGAGCCTTCCGGAACCGCGGGGCGGCCTATGCTGGATGTGCTGCTGGGGGAGGACCTGTACAACACGGCGGTGGTGGTGACCCGTTACTTCGGAGGTACGCTGCTGGGCACCGGCGGTCTGGTGCGGGCCTACTCCAGGGCGGTACAGGAAGCGCTGAAATCCTGCGTTATCCTGGAAAAGCGCCATGGAGTCCGGCTGGAGATCCGGGGGGACTATACAGATCTGGGAAAAATCCAGTATATTCTGGGACAGAGAAAGATCCCGCTCCTGGGATCTGAATACACAGACCGGGTGCTTCTGGAAGTGATTCTTCCGAAAGCGGAGGAACGGGATCTGTTAAAAGCTCTCACCGAAGCCACCGGAGGAAAAGCCGTCCTGGAGGAAAAGGGGGAGCCCTATTATGGGATTATAGACGGAGAAGTAAAGCTGTTCTGAACCTTAGCAGGTCTCCGGCTCTTCATAAGTCTCACCCAGGGTGTCAACGGTCATGGACTGAATGACCTGGGGCGTTTTCGGACAGTCACGGAAATCGGTGGGTGTATTGGCGATCCGATCCACCACATCCATTCCCTCCGTGATTTTTCCGAAAGCCGCGTAAGCTCCGTCCAGATGGGGCGCGTTTTTGTGCATAATAAAAAACTGGCTTCCGGCGGAGTCCGGATGCATGGCCCGGGCCATGGAGAGAACGCCCTCTGTGTGCTTCAGGTCGTTTTTTACGCCGTTCTGGGCGAATTCTCCTTTAATGGAGTAGCCGGGACCGCCTGTGCCTGTGCCCTGGGGACATCCGCCCTGAATCATAAATCCGGGAATGACCCGGTGAAAGGTCAGGCCGTTGTAGAAGCCCTTCCGGATCAGAGAGATAAAGTTGCGGACCGTGTTGGGAGCGATTTCCGGATAAAGTTCCGCTTTCATGACGGAGCCGTCTTCCATAGTGATGGTTACAACTGGATTTGACATAGTAAAAATTCCTTTCTGTACAGATTGGACTGTCTGTGACAGGCCAGTCTCATTATAAGCCCTGGCCGGCAAAAGCGCAATCTTTCCTTGCAGGTCCACGGCCGTTGTGCTAAGATACCCTCAGTGTACCACAGAGAAAATATGGACAGACAGGAGAACGTGTATGCAAATAGAAAGCTTCAGCGAGAAGGACACCTTTGAGCTGGGAAGAAAAATAGGAGAAAAGGCCGGACCGGGGCAGATCTACACCCTGGACGGGGATCTGGGCGTGGGGAAGACGGTGTTTACCAAAGGCCTGGCCCGGGGCCTGGGCATCCGGGAGCCGGTAAACAGCCCTACCTTTACTATTGTACAGGAGTACCGGGACGGCAGACTGCCCCTTTATCATTTCGATGTATACCGGATTGAGGATCCGGAGGAAATGGAAGAGATCGGATACGACGATTACTTTTTCGGGGAGGGAGTCTGTCTGATAGAATGGGCGGAGAAGATCCGGGAACTGCTTCCGGAGAAAGTGATCCGGATCACCATAGAAAAACAGCTGGAAAAAGGATTCGATTACAGAACTATTATAATAGAAGGAATGGAGGAAGAGCATGAAGATACTGGCCATTGACAGTTCAGGGCTCACCGCTTCCGCGGCTGTGACGGAAAACGGAATCCTGACAGCGGAATATACGGTAAATTATAAGAAAACACATTCCCAGACCCTGCTGCCTATGATTGATGACATATCCCGGATGATTGAACTGGATCTGAATACCCTGGACGCCATTGCGGTGGCCGGCGGCCCGGGATCTTTCACCGGGCTGCGGATCGGATCCGCTACCGCCAAAGGTCTGGGGCTGGCCCTGGGAAAACCTCTGATCGCTGTTCCTACCGCAGACGCCCTGGCTTTCAATCTCTACGGGGCTGCAGGAGTGATCTGCCCTATGATGGACGCCCGCCGGTCTCAGGTCTATACCGGGATTTACCGGTTCCGGGGCGATGATTTTATAACGGTTCTGCCCCAGCGGGCAGAGGCGGTGGAGGAAACCGCCGCACGGCTCAATGCACTGGGAGAACCGGTGATTCTTCTGGGAGACGGAGCATCGGTCTACCGGGATCAGCTGAAAGAATTGCTGCGGGTGCCCTGGACCATGGCCCCCGCCCATGTAAACCGGCAGAGAGCCGGAGCGGTGGCGGCCCTGGGAGAGCGGTATTTCCTGGAGGGCAGAACCGAGACCGCCGCGGAACACAAGCCGGAGTATCTGCGGCTTTCCCAGGCAGAACGGGAACGGGCGGAACGGGAAAGAGCAGAGAGAGGAGAGGACAGGGCATGACAGTAAGAGAAATGACTCTGGAGGATCTGGATCAGGTGATGGCTATTGAAAGGGAGAACTTCTCCGTCCCCTGGACGGAAAACGGATTTTTCAGTTTTCTGATCCGACAGGATACTCTGTTCCTGGCGGCGGAGGAAGATGGGGAGATTGCCGGCTACTGCGGGGCTGTCCTGGTGCCGGATGAGGGAGACATCACCAATGTTTCGGTGGCTTCAAACTGGAGAAGGCAGGGGGTGGGCACTCTGCTGGTCCGGGAATTGATCCGGCAGGCGGGGGAGGCCGGAGTGACAAAGCTTTACCTGGAAGTCCGGGCCGGCAATCAGGCGGCCATAGAGCTCTATGAAAAGCTGGGCTTTCAGAAAGACGGCCTGCGCAGGGATTATTATGAAGAACCCAGAGAGGACGCGGTTCTCATGAGCAGAAAATAGCAGGCCTTTCCAGAACTGCCCGTACTTCCCACTGGAATCCCGGGCGGCCCTGTATTATACTGTAGGAGACATGTCAAAGACCGGAGAGGCCCAGGGCGGATTCGGCGGAGAAAAATACAGGAGAGCATGAAACGGGGAGGCTGCGTATGAGAAAATATAACAAAAGCACAGGAGAACTGGAGACGGCGGTCTGCAACTGCTGCGGAAAAAAAATGCTGGTGGAGCAGGGGATTGTAAAAGAAGGAATCTGTTCCGTGGATGTGGACTGGGGATATTTTTCCGGGAAAGATACCATGAGCCACCACTTTGATCTCTGTGAGGAATGTTACGACCGCTTTACCGCGGAATTTAAAGTTCCCGTGGAAGAGGAAGAAGCTACAGAAGTTTCATAGACAAAGCGGGAAAAATCTGGTATGATAATACAGGAGTTTCCCACAGGAAACCACTAAAGAAGAACGCGGGGTAAAAGATATGTTTGGACCAACCTTTGACATGATATTTCTGGTGATCTGCGGAATTTTGTCCGTAGTGTTCTTTCTGGGGAAAGGGGACGGCGTCCTGAGAGCCTTTACCTCCAGAGAACTGAGAGACAGAAAAAGCGGCAGAACCGCGGAGGAGGAGAGAAAGTATCAGTTTGCCATCGGGATTTTTCTTCTGGTGCTTGCCTTATGTTCCCTGATGATGTTTCTCGTTCCGTCCCAGATCACGGCGATCATTGAGCTGGTAGTGGTTATCGGGGGTATGATTATCCTGTTTGTGTATCTGAAAAAGAAATTTCCCCAGTAAAAAGTTTTTGCGAATGATTCGCGGGTAAGGGGGAATCCTAGAGGATGTCCAGAGTTCTGGATGTCCTCTTTTTGTTATGGGCAAAGCCCTTCGGACAGAGAAAGGGCAGAAGTTTTCTGACAAACGGATTTTACAAAAGTCTTTCGTGATTTTACAGGAATTTAACATAGCCCGCGTTTTGCATTTTACATTGGGCTGTTACTATATTTCATGTAAAATCCAATTGTAAAAAAACCAACAACAAAAAGAACAGGAGAAAATTATTTATGAAGAAAAAAGTAGTGGCAATCATGATGACAGCGGCTATGGCAGCATCTATGATGCTGGCCGGATGCGGAAACAGCGATGACAACGCGGACACCAACAACGGAAGCAGCGCGGAAGCAACAGAGACTCCCGAAGCTGAGAAAGAAGGCGGCGAGACCGCAGGAGCGGAAGGCCCCATCGTGGTAGTATCCCGTGAGGACGGTTCCGGTACCAGAGGAGCTTTTGTAGAGCTGTTCGGCATCGAGCAGAAAGATGAGTCCGGCGAGAAAGTGGACATGACCATTCCCACTGCTGAGATTACCAACAGCACCTCCGTTATGATGACTACCGTGGCAGGCAATAAAGCGGCCATCGGCTACATCTCTCTGGGATCTCTGGATGAGACTGTAAAGGCTGTTAAAATTGACGGAGCCGAGGCCAGTGTAGAGACTGTAAAAGATGGTTCCTACAAAGTAAGCCGTCCCTTCAATATCGTAACTAAGACTGAGGGTGTCAGCGAGGCTGCCCAGAACTTTATTGACTATATCATGAGCGCTGAGGGCCAGGAAGTAATCAACGAGGAAGGCTACATCGGAGATGACGCCGCCGAGGCATTCGCAGGCGCCGCGGGTTCCGGCACAGTTACCGTAGCAGGCTCCTCTTCCGTAACACCGGTTATGGAAAAGCTGGCAGAGGCTTATGAAGCTATCAACGGAGATGTAGACGTACAGGTACAGCAGTCTGACTCCACCACCGGCATCACCAATGCCATCGACGGCGTATGCGATATCGGAATGGCTTCCCGCGCGGTCAATGACGACGAGCTGAGCCAGGGTGTAGAGGCAACTGTAATCGCTACAGATGGTATCGCCGTAATCGTAAGCCCGGACAGCCCCATTGATGAGCTGACCAGCGAGCAGGTGATGCAGATCTACACCGGTGAAGTAACCGACTGGTCCGAAATTTAATCTGACATACACTGAACCGAAAACAGAAGTACATCGTGACTGATAGAATATGCGGCAGTCACCCCGCAGGGGACAGAGCTTAGCCTGTCCCCTGTTTTATGGAGACAGTACTTTACATTCCTTTAACAAATCCGAGGAGAACTGCTATGAAAGCAAAATCAAGTTTTAAGGAAAGCGCTATGCGGATTGTGTTCCTGGTGGCTGCCTGTGTGTCAGTCCTGGCCGTCGCGCTGATCTGCATTTTCCTGTTTGCCAATGGTATTCCCGCTATGAAGGAGATCGGATTTCTGGACTTCCTGATCGGAGATACCTGGAGGCCCAGTAATGATCTGTACGGAATCCTGCCCTTCATTCTGGGAAGTATTTATGTAACGGCCGGTGCCATTATCGTAGGTGTTCCCATTGCCATTCTCACCTCCGTGTTTATGGCGTACTACTGCCCCAAAAAGCTGTACGGCCCCCTGAAAGCGGGAATTAACCTTATGGCAGGAGTTCCTTCTGTTGTTTACGGCTTCTTTGGTCTGGTAGTTCTGGTACCCCTGGTTCAGGATGTGTTCCATCTTGCCAGCGGAAAGACCATGCTGACGGCCTCTCTGATGCTGGCCATTATGATCCTTCCCACTGTGGTGGGAGTCATCGAACCCGCCCTGAAGAGCGTGCCGAGAAGTTATTACGAAGGAGCTCTGGCACTGGGCGCCTCCCACTCCAAAAGTGTATTTTTTACCGTCGTTCCCGCTGCCAAATCCGGTATTATGGCAGGAACGGTTCTGGGTATCGGCCGTGCTATCGGAGAAACCATGGCCGTGATCATGATCGCCGGAAATCAGACGGCCATGCCCAGCGGGCTTCTGGCCGGCGTCCGGACCATGACTTCCAATATCGTGCTGGAGATGGGATACGCGTCAGGACTTCACAGAGAGTCTCTGATTGCCACCGGTGTGGTGCTGTTCGTGTTTATCCTGATCATCAACCTTTGTCTGTCACTGCTGAACAGGAGGGCCGCTCATGAGTAATCCAAATAATTCTAAATCTAACATACAGGCAGGGCAGGAGCCCCGGGCCGCTGCCGCCATTCCCTATAAGAAAAGCGCTTTCTCACTGGTAATGACAGTGCTGACCTGGGCGGCGGCGGTGCTTTCCGTAGCGATCCTGGTATTCCTGGTAGGCTTTGTGCTGATCCGGGGAGTGGGAAATATCACGCCGGATCTGTTTTCCCTGAAATACACCACAGAAAACGCTTCTGTGATCCCGGCGATTGTCAATACCCTGGAGATGACGGTCATCGCTCTGCTGATCGCTGTGCCTATCGGTATCTGTGCCGCTATTTTCCTGGTAGAGTATACCAACAATACAGGAAAAGTGGTGGGAATCATCCGGATCACCGCAGAAACGCTTTCCGGTATTCCTTCTATAGTATATGGCCTGTTCGGTATGCTGTTTTTTACCATTGCCCTGAAACTGGGATATTCCATGATTTCGGGAGCTTTGACCCTGGCTATCATGGTACTTCCCCTGATTATGCGTACCTCCGAGGAGGCGCTGAAATCTGTGCCGGTATCTTACCGGGAAGCCAGCTTCGGACTGGGCGCCGGCAAACTGAGAACGATTTTTAAGATTGTGCTTCCCGCGGCTATGCCGGGAATCCTCTCCGGAATCATTCTGGCCACGGGACGTATCGTGGGAGAGACGGCAGCTCTGCTGTACACGGCCGGTTCTGTGGCCCAGTACGCGGCCCCCATGGATTCCGGAAGAACACTGGCTGTCCACATGTATGTGCTTTCCTCTGAGGGACTCTATATGGACAAAGCCTTTGCCACAGCCGTGATCCTGCTGGTCATGGTGCTTCTGATCAACGCAGTTTCCAGCTTCTTTGCCAAGAAGATAACGAAAGGATAAATAAGATGGATAAGATGACGATTGAAAACATGAACCTCCATTACGGAGATTTCCATGCGCTGAAAGATGTAAACATTCAGATTCACGAAAAAGAGATCACCGCTTTCATCGGTCCCTCCGGCTGTGGAAAATCCACTCTTCTGAAGTCCCTGAACCGTATGAACGACCTGGTGGAGGGATGCAAAATCACCGGAAAGATCCTGCTGGACGACATGGATATCTACGCCAAAAATACCGACGTGAACATGCTGAGAAAGAGAGTGGGCATGGTGTTCCAGAAGGCGAATCCCTTCCCCATGAGCATTTATGACAATGTGGCCTACGGCCCCAAGACCCACGGCGTTCATTCCAAGGTAAAACTGGACGAGATCGTGGAGAGATCCCTGCGCCAGGCGGCCATCTGGGATGAGGTAAAGGACAGGCTGAAAACCAGCGCCCTGGGAATGTCCGGCGGGCAGCAGCAGAGACTCTGTATTGCCAGAGCCCTGGCCGTGCAGCCGGAAGTGCTGCTTATGGACGAGTCCACCTCTGCCCTGGATCCCATTTCTACTTCCAAGATCGAAGATCTTGTGCAGGAACTGAAAAAGGATTATACTATTGTGATGGTTACCCACAACATGCAGCAGGCGGCCCGTGTTTCGGATAATACGGTATTTTTCCTGCTGGGCGAGGTGATCGAGCAGAACAAGACGGAAGAACTGTTCTCTATGCCCAGGGATAAGAGAACTGAAGACTACATCTCCGGGAGGTTTGGCTGATATGAGAAATCGTTTTGACAGACAGATGGAAGAACTGCATACAGAACTTATTGAGATGGGGGCTCTCTGCGAGCATGTGATCGGAGAAAGTTTTCAGGCTCTCATGAGCGGAGATATGGAGGCGGCCTCCAAGATCATCGGCCAGGACGCGGCCATTGACCTGAAAGAGAGAGAGATCGAAACTCTCTGCCTGAAACTGCTGCTGCAGCAGCAGCCGGTGGCTTCTGATCTGCGGAAAGTTTCCGCGGCGCTGAAAATGATCACGGATATGGAGCGGATCGGGGATCAGGCTTCGGATATCGCCGAGATTGTCCGCACAGCCGGGGATCTGAGAGCTCCGGCCCAGACGGTGCAGATCGGCGAGATGGCCCAGGCAGCCTCAAAAATGGTAACTGCCAGCATTGATGCCTATGTAAAACAGGATCTGGCGATCGCCCAGCAGGTGATCGCGGATGACGATGATGTAGACCGGCTGTTTGACCTGATCCGTGACGAACTGGCTCACGGCATCGGCAAAGGAGTAGCGTCCGTGGAGCAGACCATGGATATCCTGATGATCGCCAAGTATTTCGAGAGAATCGGCGACCATGCCACCAATATCGCGGAGTGGGTGGAATTTTCCATTACAGGCCACCACAGAGGAGAGGAAACAGAATGATTTATTGTGTTGAAGATGAGAGGAATATCAGAGAGCTGATCGTATATACCCTGGAATCCAGCGGTCTGTCCGCCAAGGGAGTGGAGACGGGCAGTCAGCTCTTTAAGGCTCTGTCAGAGCATCCCGCCTCTCTGATTCTGCTTGACATCATGCTTCCGGAGGAGGACGGTCTTGCGATTCTTCAGAAACTGAAAAGTTCTGAGGTGACCAGAGATATTCCGGTAATCATGGTGACAGCCAAGGGGGCGGAGTATGATAAGGTCAAAGGCCTGAACTGCGGTGCGGACGATTATATTACCAAGCCCTTCGGCATGATGGAATTTATTGCCCGGGTCAGAGCGGTGCTCCGCAGAACCGGCAAAGAAGACAAGGAGAACGCTACCCTGCAGATCGGGGAGCTTCAGGTATTAGTGCAGCAGCATCAGGTGCTGGCAGCCGGCAGAAAAGTCACGCTTACCTTAAAGGAATTTGAATTATTAAAATACCTTATGGAGAATCAAGGGATCGTGCTGTCCAGAGACAGACTGCTGGGCCATGTCTGGGGATATGATTTTGACGGAGAGACCAGAACCGTGGATGTCCATATCCGTACCTTAAGGCAGAAACTGGGAGGCTGCGGTGAACTTATAGAAACAGTCCGGGGCGTCGGCTACCGGATCGGAGGGTAACGACTGTGAGAAAACGAATTTTCAAAAATACAGCGCTGCTGACAGTGATTGCTATCGTGCTGACATTTCTGGCCATGAGTCTGGTTATGTACAACCGGACCTATGAGGAAATGCGCACAGCGGTGGAGGACGAGTGTGAATATCTCAAAGCCTCCCTGGATCAGGCCGGAACAGAATTTCTGACCCCCGCCATCGCGGGAATTTCCGACAGCCGCATTACCCTGATCGATGAGGACGGCACTGTGGTGTTTGAGTCCGAGGAGTCCGCGGATCAGATGGAGAATCACGGGCAGCGTAAGGAGTTTCAGGAGGCGCTGGAGACCGGCGAGGGATCGGACAGCCGTTCTTCCGCTACCTTCTCGGAAAGCACGTATTATTACGCGCTGCGCCTGGACAACGGTATGGTCATCCGGGTGTCCAATACAGCGGACAGCGTGTGGGCTACGGTATTTTCAGGGCTGGGAATCGCCGCGGCTCTCATCGCGGCTCTGGTGATTGTCTCCCTGATTTTCGCGGGAAGGATGACGAACCGCATTGTAAAACCCATCAACCAGCTGGATCTGGAGCATCCGGCGGAAAACGGAAATACCTACGAGGAGATCAGTCCTCTGCTGGGGCGGATCAGCCGGCAGAACCGGCAGATTGAGGATCAGATGGAAAAGCTGCAGCAGAATCAGGAAGAATACATGGCGATTACGGAAAACATGAAGGACGGGCTGATCGTCACCAACCGGACGGCAGTGCTGGCTATTAACCGGTCCGCGCAGAGACTGTTCGGGGTAACTCAGGAAGAGTGCGTCAATCACGATATCATTACCGTCAACCGCAATCAGGTGCTGAAGGAAGCTCTGGAGGAGGCTCTGGCCGGCAAGGAAAGCGAGAAGCTTCTGGAACTGGGAGACCGGTACTATCAGCTTCTGGCTAATCCTGTCCGGGTGTCTGAAGCAATTTCCGGAGCTGTAATTCTGGTTCTGGATGTGACGGAGAAGCAGGAGGCGGAAAAAATCCGCCGGGAATTTTCCGCCAATGTGTCCCATGAGCTGAAAACTCCGCTGATGTCTATTTCCGGCTACGCGGAAATCATTGAGCACGGCATGGTACGTCAGGAGGATATCAGCAACTTTGCCGGACGGATTCATGCGGAGGCCAGCCGGCTGTCTAATCTGGTGGAGGATATCATCCGTCTGTCACGGCTGGATGAGGCGGATGGAAGCATGCCCACAGAGACCACAGATCTGCGCGAGATCTGCGGAGAGGTAAAAAAACATCTGGATATGTGCGCCAAAGACAGGGGAATTCAGTTTACCTTTGAGGGGGAAACGTGTCCCATGGATGGAGTGCGTCAGGTTCTCTATGAGATGGTTTACAACCTCTGCGATAACGCTATCAAGTACAATAAAAAGGGCGGCAGCGTAAAACTGAGCCTGAAGATGGATCAGGGAGATCCGGTGCTGGCGGTGGAAGATACCGGCATCGGCATCGCTCCGGAGGAGCAGGAGAGAATTTTTGAAAGATTTTACCGGGTGGACAAGAGCCATTCCAAGGAAACAGGAGGCACAGGACTGGGCCTTTCCATTGTAAAACACGGAGCGCTTCTCCATCATGGAAAAATCCAGGTGGACAGTACCCCGGGGGCGGGCACCAGGATTGAGATCCGTTTCCCAGGGAACTTAAATCAGGCAAAATAGAAATACAAAAAGAGGCTGGAGACAGCCTCTTTTTTGCGCAATGATATTGATCTTTTGAAAAGAATGTGATATGTTGAAGATGAACGGAAACGTTACCGATAACGTTTCCGACAATACGCGATGAAGGAGAACAAACATGAGAGAGAGCGGCATTTTACTTCCGATATCCGCCCTGCCCCAGGGGTATGGGATCGGCGGTTTTTCCGGAAAAGCCTATGAATTCGTGGACTGGCTGGCAAAGGCGGGCCAGAAGAACTGGCAGATCCTGCCTCTTGGGCCTACGGGCTACGGGGATTCTCCCTATCAGTCTTTTTCTACTTTTGCCGGGAATCCCTATTATATCGATCTGGACACACTGAAAGAGGAAGGGCTTCTGACAGAGGAGGAGTGCCGGGAGGCGGACTGCGGGGAAAATCCCCGATCGGTAGATTACGGCCGCATTTATGAGACACGTTTTAAAGTTCTGAGGAAAGCGTTTTCCAGATTTCAGGAAGATGAGGGGTACCGGAGATTCGGCGAAGAAAACGCTTTCTGGCTGGAAGACTATTGCCTGTACATGGCCGTCAAGGGCTCGCAGGCGCAGAATTCCTGGCTGAAATGGCCGGAAGCGCTGAAAAAGCGGCATCCGGAGGCACTGGAACAAGCCGCGGCGGAACTGGAGGAGGAAATCCGATTTTACCGGTTCCAGCAGTACTGCTTTGACCGGCAGTGGAAAAAGCTGAAACAGTATGCCAATGACCGGGGGATCCGCGTCATCGGGGATATTCCCATCTATGTGGCCCTGGACAGCGCGGATGCCTGGGCTAATCCGGAACTGTTCCAGTTCAGTGAGGAGGGGGAACCGCTGGCGGTGGCGGGCTGTCCGCCGGACGCTTTTGCGGCTACGGGCCAGCTCTGGGGAAATCCGCTTTACCGCTGGTCCTACCATGAGGAGACGGAGTATGCCTGGTGGATGAAACGGATTCAGTACTGTTTCCGGCTGTATGATGTGGTGCGGATCGACCATTTCCGGGGCTTTGAATCCTATTATTCCATTCCTTACGGGGACAGGACGGCGGAGTTCGGGCACTGGGAGCCGGGTCCGGGAATCCGATTCTTTCAGACCCTGAAGCAGAAGCTGGGAAATCTGCCCATTATCGCCGAGGATCTGGGATTTCTCACGGAGAATGTGCACCGGCTCCTGCGGGACAGCGGATATCCGGGCATGAAGGTGCTGGAGTTTGCCTTTGATTCCAGAGAGGACAGTGATTACCTGCCCCACAATTACCACCACAACTGCGTGGTCTACACGGGAACCCATGACAACGACACCCTGGCCGGCTGGTATCAGGCCATGAGCCGGTCTGACCGGGAGTTTTCCGTCCGATATATGAATAACGCCAGGAGCCTGCCGGAGGAGATTCCCTGGGACTTCATCCGCATGGCCCACAGCAGCGTGGCGGATCTGGCGGTGGTACCCATGCAGGATTATCTGGGCCTGGGTACGGAAGCCCGTTTCAATGAGCCTTCTACCCTGGGAAAAAACTGGAAATGGCGGATGCTGCCGGAAGAATGCACCGATGAACTGGCGGAAAAGATACGGAATATGACGAAACTGTACGGGAGACTCTGAGAAGGGAGGGGCATAGTTGCTTTGGATGCGGTCACAATCAAAGACATAGCCAAGGAATGCGGGGTCAGCGTCAGCACGGTTTCACGGGCGATGAACGGACACAGGGATATCAATCAGAAAACCAGAGAAAAAATCCTGGAGGTGATCGCCCGGTCCGGCTACGTGCCCAACAACAGTGCCAGAAATCTGAAACGTCTGGAATCCCGGGCGGTAGCCCTGCTGGTGAAAGGCATGGATAACATGTTTTTTCAGGATATTATCGATGTCATAGAGAAAGAAATCCATGACAGAAAATATTCCTGCATTCTGCAGCGGGTGGAGGAAAATGAGGATGAGGTGGATCTGGCTCTGGAACTGGTAAAGGAAAAGAAGCTGCAGGGCATTATCTTTCTGGGCGGTAAATTTGACCATCCCCAGGAAAGTCTCCGGCGTCTCACCGTGCCTTTTGTCATGAGTACCAGCCAGAGAAGAAGCGGCCTTCCGTCCTGCGGGGGCGGGAGTATTTCCGTAGACAATGAAAAGGAAAGCTTCCGTATGGTAGATTATCTTTGCCGGCTGGGACACAGTAAGATCGCGATTCTCACGGCGGCTCCGGATGATGAGAGCATCGGGCGGCTGCGGTTTGACGGGTACCGGACCGCTCTGGCCAGCCACGGGATTCCCTATGAGAGAGAGCTGGTGGTCTGCATGGAACCCGGCAGGGATAAATATAATTTTGCCTCCGGCTACCGGATGACCCGGAGACTGCTGGAGAGGAGGAAGGATTTTTCCGCCCTGTACGCCACCTCGGATACTTTGGCCCTGGGAGCCTGCAGAGCTTTGAAGGACGCCGGGATCCGGATCCCGGAAGAGTGTTCCGTGGCGGGTTTTGATGGTCTGGACGCGGGAAAATATTATATTCCCAGCCTGACCACCTTGGAGCAGCCGGCCAAGGAGATCGGCCGCGCCACTGTGAGTCAGCTGTTTCGCAGAATAGAGAAAAAAGAAATCCGGGAAGAAATGATTTTTGAAGGAAATCTTATAGTTCGGGAATCCACTTCCCAATATCAGTAAGGAGGATATAATCATGGAAGAAAGATTAGAGCGTTTGCTGAAGGAACGGTTTGGCCGGGGCATCGACAACTGTACAAAGATAGAGATCTTTGACGCTTTGATGGAGATTACAAAAGAAGAACTGAACAGCCGTCCCAGGATCCAGGGAAAGAAAAAACTGTACTATATTTCGGCGGAATTTCTGATTGGAAAACTGCTGTCCAACAATCTCATTAACCTGGGGCTGTACGGCCAGGCGGAGGAAGTACTGGAAAAACACAAGATCAGCCTCTCCGAGATCGAGGAGATGGAGCTGGAGCCTTCCCTGGGCAATGGAGGCCTGGGAAGGCTGGCAGCCTGCTTCCTGGATTCCATCGCCACCCTGGGACTGCCCGGAGACGGGGTGGGCCTGAATTACCATTTTGGGCTGTTCCGCCAGGAATTTTTCCACAACAAACAGAAGGAAGTGAAAAACCCCTGGATCTCCCAGAGAAGCTGGCTGGAGAAACAGCCGGAGTCTTTCCGGGTGCCCTTCAAACATTTTACCCTCCGGTCCGAGCTGTATGATATTGTGGTGCCAGGCTACGAGAACGGCTGCAACCGCCTGCATCTGTTTGACCTGGATACTGTGGACGAGACCATGGTGGGGAATGAGAATATCAATTTCCAGAAGGAAAATATCCGCAAAAACCTGACGCTGTTTCTGTATCCGGACGACAGCGACGTGCAGGGACAGCTCCTTAGAATTTATCAGCAGTATTTTATGGTCAGCAACGCTGCCCAGCTGATCCTGAAAGAGTGCCAGGAGAAAGGACTGGATCTCCACCGCCTCAACGACTATGTGGTGATCCAGATCAATGACACGCATCCTTCGCTGGTGATTCCGGAATTGATCCGCCTGCTTCAGGAGAGGGGCTTTACCATGGATGAAGCTATCCGGGTGGTGGAAAAGACCTGTGCTTACACCAACCATACGATCCTGGCGGAGGCTCTGGAAAAATGGCAGATCTCCTATCTGGAACAGGTGGTGCCCCATCTGCTGCCAATCATCCGGGAATTGGATGCCAGGGTAAAGACCAGGTATTCGGATCCCAGGGTGCAGATCATTGACGAGACCCAGAGAGTCCATATGGCTCATATGGATATCCATTACGGATTTTCTGTCAACGGAGTGGCGGCCCTTCACACGGAAATCCTGAAAAATTCCGAGCTGAAGCCTTTCTATGATATTTATCCGGAAAAATTTAACAATAAGACCAACGGCATTACCTTCCGCCGCTGGCTGAAATACTGCAATCCCCAGCTGGCCGCCCTGGTGGAGAGACTGGCGGGAAAAGACGTATGGAAGGATTCCTCCCTGCTGGAGCGTCTGCTGGAATACCGGAAAGATAAAAAGGTTCTGGATCAGCTGGAGAAAATCAAACGGGACAACAAAAAGAAACTGTGCCGTTACCTGTATGAAACACAGAATCTGTCGGTTTCTCCGGATTCTATTTTTGATATTCAGATCAAGCGGCTCCACGAGTACAAGCGGCAGCAGCTGAACGCCCTGTATGTGATCCATAAATACCTGGAAATCAAAAACGGAAAAAAACCGCAGAGACCGGTTACTGTGCTTTTCGGAGGCAAGGCGGCTCCCGCCTACACTATCGCCAAGGATATCATCCATCTGATCCTCTGTCTGCAGCAGCTGCTGGAGGCAGATCCGGAGGTAAGCCCCTGGTTCCGGGTAGCTATGGTGGAAAATTACAATGTGACTAAAGCTTCTAAACTGATTCCTGCGGCGGATATTTCGCAGCAGATCTCCCTGGCCTCCAAGGAAGCCTCCGGCACCGGAAATATGAAATTTATGCTGAACGGAGCGGTGACTCTGGGCACAGAGGACGGGGCCAATGTGGAAATCCGGGATCTGGTAGGGGAGGATAATATTTATATTTTCGGCAAAAAGCCGGCGGAAGTCATCCGGCTTTACGATGAAAAAGGATACAATCCCCGCCGTTACTATGAAAACGACCCGCAGATCCGTGAACTGGTGGACTTTATCATCAGCGAGGAGGTGATGCGGCTGGGAGACCCGGTATGCCTGGAGAGGCTGCACCACGAGCTGGTGTCCAAAGACTGGTTTATGACGCTGCTGGATCTGGAGGAATACATCCAAGTAAGAGATCAGGTTTACAGGGATTACGAGGACCGGGACGCCTGGAATGAGAAGGCTCTGGTAAATATTGCCAAAGCGGGATTTTTCTCTTCAGACCGAACCATCGCCGAGTACAACCGGGATATCTGGCATCTGGGCTGACAGCCCTGTATGCCGCCGGAGGGCGAGCAGGGGAGAATATGATTTTTTCGTGAAAGCTTCATGAAATCACGCGGAAGGGCTTGACTTTTTATTACTACACCTATAGAATACATTTGGTTGCTTAATAACGCAGGAACAGAAACAGCGAGGAAGTAATGAGATGAGTGACAAAGGGAGTAATAAAGAAACGGATAAAACAAAAAAACGCCTGATTATTCTGATCGCGGCAGGTATCGTGGTTCTTCTGGCAGCGGCGTATCTGGTTCTCTGCCAGGTGGCGCAGGATCAGGGAATCTGGGAAAATACAGCTGTCAACGGCGTGGGGCTGAAGGGCCTGACTATAGAGGAGGCGGAAGAAGCCGTCCAGCAGAAGTTTGTGGAAGACTATCAGGACGCGGCTGTCACTGTAACCCTGGAAGGGCAGGATTTTCAGATTCCGATCTATTCTGTCCTGAAGATGGATGCCTCAGACGAAATCCGGGCAGCGTATGAGACCGGGCATGGTTCCTGGATCACCAGAGGACTGGACTGGCTTCGGACACGGCTGGGAGGCGGCGGAAAGAATCTGGAGGTGATTCCCACTGTGGACAGCGGCGAGGCCCTGGATCAGGCTATCGCGGATTCCGGCATACTGGATTACGGCAGCGCTGTGGAGTCCACCTGGGAAGCGACGGATACGGAACTGATTATTCATAAAGGTACCAGCGGTGTGGCTCCTGACCCGGAACAGCTGCGCGCAGCGGTGCAGGAAGCTCTGGAGAATCATAATCTGGAGGAAAAAATTGACTGCCCTACAAGGGAGCAGCAGCCGCAGACTCCGGATTTCCAGCAGATCGCTGACAGCATTTATAAAGATCCGGTCAACGCTTCACTGGACGCAGCCAATAACTACGCGGTGACCGCCAGCGCTACAGGTCTTTCCCTGGACGCGTCCCAGGCCCAGGCGGCTTATGACGCCGCCGCGGAAGGCACGGATGTGACGGTGCCTCTGACCATTACGCAGCCCAGCATCACCACCGAGGCCCTGAACGCCAATCTGTTCAAGGATGTTCTGGGAACCTACCAGTCTTCCGTGACGGGTGACAGCGGGAAAAAGACCAATATCAGTCTGGCTGTGAATATGTGCAACGGCATTATTCTTCTGCCGGGGGAAACCTTTTCCTACAACGGGATCATCGGGGAGACATCCCCGGAGCAGGGCTTCCAGATGGCGAACGTTTATCAGGACGGAGAAGTAGTCCAGGAGCCCGGCGGCGGAGTCTGCCAGGTATCCTCCACCATATTCTCTGCTCTGCTGTATACGGATCTGGAAGTGGTGCAGCGGCAGAATCATTCCATGATTGTCAATTATGTACCCCGGGGCATGGACGCTACAGTGTACTGGGATCAGCCGGATTTCCGCTTTAAAAACAATCACGCCTATCCCATCAAGCTCTCTTTGAGCTTTGAAAACAACGTGATCACAGTACAGATCATCGGCACCAAGGAGAGCGATCTCACCGTAGACTGCCGGGTAGAGCAGACAGGTGATATGGTGTACGATACTTACCGGGATTATTACGATGCCAGCGGCAATCTGGTAAACAGTGAGTATGTCTGCCACAGCGAGTACAAACCGGTGTCTTAAAAGAAAATCAAGAGAAGGATAAGAGGCAATCCCCCTGGAGAATCCTGACATTTCAGAATCCGGATTCTCCAGGGGATTGCCTCTTTTTTGCGCGCTGTACCGACTGTTTGATTTTTTACGGCAAATGATGATTGTATCCGGGCACAGAATGTGGTATTCTGTATCTGAACAGCAGTTCTATGTTTCTTTGCGGCAGATCGCCGCGGATACCCATTTATTAAAATTGAAAAGCGTTTGGCAGACCAGGGGAAAGCCTTGACCTTTTGACGCCGGCATCTTACAATGAGTGCAGAGAATGCAGGGGTACGAAGGCCTTTTTCCGCAGCCGGCAGCCGTATGAATCTGGAGATGCAGATGATGGCGTACGGCTACTGGAAGGAGAGGGTTCTGTTCTATCTCTGCAGGATTTATACCGGGCAGCTGAAAAAGGGAGAAAGCTACGACAAACTGAAGAAATGCGTCCATGTAAGCGTGCTGGGCTTTAACCAGTTTCCGGAGGATGAGACTTGTTTCAGGGTATTCCACATGAAGGAGGAGGGTGCACAGACGCTCTACTCCGACAAGCTGGAAATCATGGTACTGGAGCTGAAAAAACTGCCGCCGGAGGCCCAGAGCGAGGAGGGGGTGGTCCGCTGGATGCGTTTCCTCAGTGGAAAGGGGAAGGAGGATTTAGCGGAAATGGCGGAAAAAGATCTTTACTTAAAAGAAGCGTACGAGGAACTGGAGCGCCTGAGCATGGACGAGGAAAAGCGGTACGCCTACGAGGCCCGGGAGAAGGCTCTGCGGGATCACATTTCCATGATGAATTACGCCATGGAAAAAGGCCTGCAGGAAGGGCGTGACAAGGGATATATGGAAGGGCGTGACAAGGGGTACGCGGAAGGGCATGAAGAAGGGCGTGAAGAAGGGCGTGAAGAGGGGCATGAAGAAGGATACGAGGAGGGCTTAGGCAGAGTAAATCTTCTGAATCGTTTTCTTCTGAAAGAGAATCGTTATGACGATCTGGCCCGGGCGGCTATTGATCAGGAATATCAGGAGAAACTGTTCCGGGAATATCAGATCTGAAGAACTGTTCCTCTGCGTCTTAGTCCAAATGTGGAAAAATAACGAAAAAAATTTAGTCTGACGGCCGGATGACGGGAAAATCAGGGAATGCTATAGTGAAGCCAGTAAAAACAATGAGTTGGAGTGGGTTTATGGAACAGATTGTTGTGCTGGCGGTGCTGATTTTTATGGTGGCGGTCCTGATTACCGGAAAAGCTTCGCTGGGATGGATCGGACTTTTGATCCCCTGTATTTTTACTGTTGCCGGGATTACTTCCGGCGGGGAAGCCTTTCAGGGGCTGACAGAGAAAAGTATTTTTATTTTTGTGGGGGCCTTCGTTTTAAGCGAGGCTTTCTTTCAGGCGGGTCTGGCGGCCAAATTGGGAAACTGGATGAAAAGAAGACTGGCATATATCAGGAGCGAGGGTATGATTCTTCTGCTTCTCTGCCTGTTTTCCGCAGCGCTTTCCAGCGTACTTTCCAGTCTGGGAGTTCAGGTGGCCATGCTGGCCCTGGTGCTGGCTGTTGGAAAGAATTTGAAAGTGAGCAAAACAAAGTCCATGATGGCTATCGGCTACGCGGCCACCATAGGAGGAAGTATGACTCTTATGGGCACACCCCTGAACATGGTGGGGAGGACGGCCTATGAAAACGCGGTGCCGGGAGACACCATCGGAATCTTTGAAATTTCCAGGATTACAGTGCCTGCGGGACTGCTGATGATTCTCTATTTCTGCTTTGTGGGAAGCCGTTTTCTGCCGGATCGGAGAGCTATGGAGGACGCGAAGCAGGAGGCTCAGTCAGCGGGAACCAGAAAAAATCAGGCGGTAACAGCCATTACTTTTGCAGCGTTTATCGTTCTGATCGCTTTGGACGGAGTGGGAAAGATTCCTCCCGCCAATGTAATCAGTGTCTTGGCTCTTCTGGTGATCGGAGGCTTTAGAATCCTCAGTATCAGGCAGATGGTTCTGTCCATCCGCTGGGACATCCTGATGTTTGTGGTGGGAATTCAATCCTTTGCCGCGGCAGTAGAAAGTACAGGGATTGACCGGATTCTGTCGGAACAGGCTGTCAGACTTTTCGGCCAGGGAATCCCGGACCGGCTGCTGATTGCGGGGGTGTTTCTGGTGGTGGTGCTGATTACCCAGTTTCTGAATAATACCGGTACCTTTGGTGTGGTTCTGCCCTTTGTGCTGGTTTTGGCTTCCAGTCTCCAGGTGAATCTGAAACCGGTTATTTTGACAGCCATGATTGCCTCCAGCTGCAGTTTTGCTCTGCCGGTAGCGGCTCCCACTTTTCCCATGTTGGCCAGGGAAGGGGATATCCGCGTTACGGACTGGCTGATTCAGGGACTGCCCTTGGTTCTCATAGGATTTCTGGCCTGTGTGCTCTTTGTTCCGGTGCTGTGGCCGCTGTAGGGCTCAGAACTGCACATTTTCTTCCTGGTACAGATCTACAATGCGGAAGGAAAGATCCAGATAAAGAACCGTATCCCGGTCGTTGAGATCCAGGCCGGTAAGCTCACAGATTTTGTTCAGCCGGTAGGTGAGAGTTCCCCGGTGCAGAAACAGGATTTTGGCCGCCTGTACCGGCTGGCAGTTGGAACGGATATACTCCCGGAGGGTATTATAATAATCACTGCCCTTCTCCCGGTCATTTTTCCTTAAAATGCGCAGGCTGGCGGAACAGGCAGTATGCAGATCCAGTTCCCCTACGGAATTGCGGAGCAGGTAGGACAGCGCAATGTGGGGGAAGGGCTGGCAGTATTGATCCGGATCTTTTTTCATGCCGTATTCCAGGCCTATGGAAGCCTGATGCACATATTCTTTCAGCCGCAGGATATTAAAGAAAATGCTGCTGGCCCCGAAACGGATTCCATCTTTCAGTCCCAGTTCATGGAGCTGGGCATAGTAGGGTTCCGCGTTAGTCTCTGACTGGGGCAGGTGAAATACAGTGTACAATCTGGCTCCTCTGAAAAAGGCCACGCCGTCACCGGCGTGTTCGATAATATCCAGGCAGATGGTGTAGGCCCGGGCATCATCGACAGAGGGGAGGGCAGCGCAGGCAGCCAGATAGCCGTCGCCGTGTTTCCAGCCGATTCGGCCCAGCTGCTCCTGAACCATTTCCACATCGCAGGAGGGATCAAAGAGAAGAGAATCCAGCAGTTTCTGCAGCGGCAGTTCCGAAGTCCGGCGGTTGGCCTTATAGTGAAGGAACCCTTTTTCCACAAACTGGCAGAAATATTCCAGAAGCCGCAGCTGACTGGCTTTCAGAGACGACTGAAGTTCGTTAATCAGGATTCTGCCCAGATAACGCTGATGCTCATCGAACACATTGATATAGATATCTCTGTGTTTATTCCAGGAAGGAGTCCAGTACTGGGCGGTGTGAGTCTTATAAGTCTGGAGAAATTCCTCCGAGTGATAGAGCATGTTTCTCCGCTCCGCAGGCAAAAGAAGATTGCCTGTATTGGGATCCGGCTTCATGGTCATCATCCCCACCACATAGGTAGTCCGGACCACGGCATTGTTGTCGTGGTCCAGGATATAAATAGGGTTATGAAAGACAGGAGCCGAGGCATCGCAGAGAGCCGCCAGATCGCCGCCCTGCAGGAGAATCTGATTCAAATCAGAGGACCAGGTCCGGAACAGAGAAAAAATATTCTGGATCAGTTCCATGATCCGCCACAGGCTTTGTTCCGCAGGGATCTGAATGACAGAACGGCTGAAAAAAACCGGCAGGTCTGCCAGAGGCTCACCGCCCACCAGGATCAGAGCGCAGTTTTTCTCCAGGGCTGTTTTCAGGTACTCGGGTCTGGTCAGATAAACACAGCGCTCAGATACTTCCTGCTGTCCGAAATAAAGACGCACATCTTCCAGAATCATAGGATCATTTCCTCTGTAAAAAATATAATCTGAAACACGATCGTCCATATAGTCCGCTACCATCTGCATATTTAGAAATAATCTCAGATTTTCTTTTTTCATCCTGTATTTTCCTCTGTTGTATCTATATTTTATGGTTTCGATTATAACATAAGAAATTTAACCATAACAGACAGAAGGACTCAATATAGAATGGTCTGTATGCACAAAGTTTTCATTCTTTTTTTGAACAGCCTGGAGAATAGTAAAAAAACAACACAGCCTATACAATAAAGCTGATATGGAAAGCGCGCGCTAAACAACAAAAGAGGAGGGAATGTCTATGCTGCAGATTATAGCAACACTGGCACTGCTGGTTCTGCTGATTTTCAGTATTGTAAAAAAATACAATACCACAGTAGTGCTCCTGGCCCTGTCGCTGATCGCCTACGCGGGACTGACCATTGCCAATGGCAGTGTTATGGGGGACGCCGGCAGCGGAAGCGCCTTTTTCGACATCTTTGAGATGATTCGTCAGAGCGCCTCCGGAACCATGGGAGGAAATGTGCTGATTATCATGTCTATCTACGGTTATATTGTGTACATGAATCACATCAAAGCTTCCGATATGTTTGCCACCATGGTGGCGACTCCTTTAAAAAAGATCAAACGCCCCTACCTGCTGGCCGCCGGTCTGATTCTGGTAGGCAACCTGATCAAAATTATCATCCCCAGCGGCATCAGCGTAGCCGCCCTGATGATTGCCACCCTGTATCCGGTGCTGCTGAAGGTGGGATGTTCAAAAGCTACCAGCGCTTCCGCTGTACTGATGTCTTACCTGACGGTATGGGGTCCCTCGGATGCCAGTCTGTATACGGCACTTTCCCTGGCAGGGGTGGAGGATGTGTCTGTTTCCGAGTGGTTTGTTCAGAGCCAGATTCCGGTGATGCTGGTGACTCTGGCAGTGGTTCTGGCGGTATTTATTCCAGTATCCAAATTATTTGATAAGAGGGAAAATGCCCAGCCGGCCCAGGAAGCGCTGGACTCCAAAACCCTGAAAGATATCGGCGTTCCGTACTTTTACGCCTTTCTTCCCCTGCTGCCGCTGATTACAATTATGATTTTCAGCGAGCTGGTAGTGGGCAGCATTGTAATCAGCGTGGTAGCCGCCTGTTATTTCTGCCTGGTAGTGGCTGTCCTCATTCACACCATCTGCCAGAGAAAATTCAAAGAATGCTTCAACGGCGTTTCCGTTGTATTTAACGGCATGGGCGATTATTTCAAAGGCCCCGGCATCCTGCTGGTGTTCGGCACCCTGTTCGCCTCTGCCCTTAACGGCATCGGCGGCATGAAGCTGATCGTAGATGGGCTCACCGGGCTTGAGAGCGGCACGGCCATCGCCGTAGCTATTACCACCCTGCTGGGTATCTTTGTAGTGGGTGTCACCGGCGTGTTCAACGGAAATGTCAGCCTGATTATTCCGGTTATGACTTCCATTATTGCTTCGGCGGGTCTGCCCACGCTGCCCTTCCTGCACCTGGGGCTGATTGGCTGTGCTCTGGGTTCGGCAGTGACGCCGGTAGCAGGAGCTTCCCTGTATATTGCCTCAGCCACCAACGTAAGTATTCTTACCTGCGTAAAACGGAATTTGATTCCGGTGATCTGCGGCGGTATTGCAGCCATTATTGTGACCATGGTATTCTTCGCCTGATCCGGCGGAGCCGCATTCACCAGTAGAAGGAGAGTTAGCAATGTTAAATCAGAAATTTACAGAAGAGGAAATGACGCGGATCGGCAGTTACAAACTTCCCGGAAGCTACGGCCCCGCCAGCCTGGAGCAGCCGAAGCTGAATACACCCATCACACCCCGGGAAAATATGATGCGGGTTATGAAGGGGGAGCAGCCCATGTGGCTGCCCAATATGAACCGGGATATGAACATTGTCTGTCCGGACATGATGCCGGACGCCTCAGCCAGAGCTTTTGGGGGGATCGACTGGTTCGGAGTAGACTGGCAGTATGAGCCCCTTACCAAGGCGGCCATGGTGCGGCCGGGAACCAGAAGACTGTCGGATATTACCAAATGGAGAGAAGAACTGATCTTTCCGGATCTCAATGATCTGGACTGGGAGAAGGATTCAAAGGAACTGTACCACATGCTTCCCAATGACCGGTTTACCTATTTTATTATCTACAACGGAATCTTTGAGCGGCTGGCGGATCTCACCAGTTTTGAGGATGCTTTCTGCTATCTGCTGGAGGAGCAGGAGGAACTGACCGCTTTCTTTGATAAAATGATTGAATGGTATATCGGTCTGACTAAGATTGCCAGAACCTATTACCACGCGGATATGATCCTCTTCCACGATGACATGGGAACCCAGAGAGCGCCCTTCTTCTCACCGGAGATTTATGAGGAGCTGTTTATTCCCCAGTATCAGAAGCTGACCGGCGCGGTGCACGAGCAGGGTATGTTTATTGCTCTTCATTCCTGCGGAAATGTGCGCCGGCAGATTCCCAACTTTATCACCGCGGGATTTGATGCCTGGGAAGGCCAGGAGGGGGTTATGGACAAAGATGAGATCATGGAAACCTTCGGTGATCAGCTGGTACAGATCGGCCAGTATCAGATCAGCGGAGATCTCACAGATGAGGAGGCGGTGGAGGCACTCCGCCATATGATCGAGACCCGGGGCAGAAAAGGAAGATGTGCTTACCGGATTCGGGATAACCGTCCCCGCAAAGGCAATACGGATCTGGAAGACGAGATGTACCGCTGCAGCAGAAAGTTTTACGATACCCTGATCGGTTAGGAGGGATGGCATGGCAGCACTGACTTACAAAGAAAACGCCCTGCTGGCTCTGCGGCACAAAGAGCCGGAATTTCTGCCTATGATCCAGGATATACAGACTTATACGCCGCTGGGCATGGATTTTGTCTGCGAATATATTAACGTGCCGGGCACCGCCAATGACTGGTTCGGCCAGAGCTGGACCTTTGAGCCGGGTATCGGCGCTCCAAATCCCACCCCGGGCGTTCACCTGGTGCCGGATATTACTCTCTGGCGGGACTTTATGAAGTTTCCGGACCTGTCCAAGCTGGACTGGGAGGGGCATTCGTCCGCGGACACGGCTTCCTGGGATCGGGAAAACCGGCTCACCCGAATCAACGATGTGTTCGGCCCCTGGGAGAGAATGTTCAGCGTTATGGAATTTCAGGATGCCCTCTGCGCTCTGATGGAGGAGCCGGAAGCCTGCTATGACTTTTTCGGAGCCATTGCCGACCATAAGATCCGGCTGTATGAGTATATTATCAAATATTATCGCCCGGACATCATCTGCATGCATGATGACTACGGACATGGAAAAGGAATGTTCATGTCCCCGGAAGTCTGGAGAGAACTGATTAAACCCCACCTTCAGCGGATCATTGACATGGTTGCCTCCTACGGCGTGATCTACGAGCACCACTGCTGCGGATATTTTGCCCCGATCCTGGGAGAGATCGCTGATATGGGATGCGCCGCCACCAATCTGGTACACAAGTCCAACCATCCGGCAGAACTGAAAAAGGAGCTGGGACACAAAATGTGTATGATCGGAGCTTTTGATACCCAGTACCTGGACGCGCCTTCCACTGCCGAAGAAGAAATGCGGGCCAGCGTGCGGAAAACCCTGGATGAAATGGCGCCCGGGGGGAGCTACATAACTCTCTGCGGGCTGAAAACAAAGGGGCGCAATGAGATTGTAACGGACGAGATCCGCCGGTACAGCGGGAATTTTTATGCCTGCCCCAGGCCGGACGCGGGAATTTGACAAAACATAAAATCTACTGGCTATCTGCCGAGCTCTGTGAGCAAAACGGCGACGCCCTCTGCGTGAGAGAAGGGTGTCGCCGTTTTTTCCGGCCCTTTTTGATTTCCTGGCATATTCCCTCCGCCTCTGAAATATATTAGTTCTAAAGAGGTGAGAGTTAATGAAGAAAGAAGAACTGATCCGGCTGTTTTCCGGGCGGGTAAGACGGATTTTAGAGAGGGTGGATCTGGATTTCAGCCAGGTCCATGAGATCCGGATGCGGACGGGAGCGCCGCTGCAGATGATCTGCAGAGGAAAAGAATTTTTTCCCGATGAAAGGGGACGGGCCTCCCGGGCTGAGAAAGGCGCCTTTATAACAGAACGGGATCTCAGGGAAACCATGGAATACATAGGAAATTACTCTCTGTATGCCTATGAAGATGAGATCCGCCAGGGGTATCTCACCATTCAGGGCGGCCACAGAGTAGGAATTGCTGGAAAAGCCGTGATCGAAGACGGGAAGGTCAGAGGAATCAGTCCCATTTCCTGTATTAATCTGCGGATTTCCCACAGTGTGGAGGGATGCGCGGATCCGGTGATGCCATATCTCTGGGAGAAGGAGGAATTCTGCCACACTTTGATTGTGTCGGCGCCCCGCTGCGGAAAGACTACCCTGCTGCGGGATGTGATCCGCCAGATCTCAGACGGAGCCGGCGGCCGCCGGGGGCTGACTGTGGGAGTGGTAGACGAGCGTTCCGAGATCGCCGGAGCCTGCCGGGGTGTCGCCCAGAACCGTATGGGAATCCGCACGGATGTGCTGGACGGCTGTCCCAAGGCGGAGGGCATGATGATGCTGATCCGCTCCATGTCCCCGGAGGTAGTGGCTGTGGATGAGATCGGCACGGCGGAGGATCTCCGCGCCCTGGAATCGGTCCTGAACTGCGGCTGCCGGATTCTGGCTACCGTACACGGAAATTCCATGGAGGATGTGAGGCAGAAACCTCTGCTGGGAGATCTGGTGGAACGGCATGTGTTTCAGCGCTATATTCTGCTGTCGGGAAAGGAAACCCCGGGGACGCTCCAGGCGGTTTTTGACGGCAGGGGAACCAGGCTGTACCAGAAGGGAGTCGGGTCATGCTGCGGGGCTGCGCGCTGTGTATCCTGGTGACAGCGTCTGCCGCTCTGGGTTTTGTTCTGAGCCAGCGTCTGTCTAAACGCCTGGGCCAGTTAAAAATTCTCAAGCGGATGACGCTGTTTCTTCACGGAGAGATTTCCTGCGCCCGGGTTCCTCTGCCGGAAGCGTTCTGGAGCGTGGGAGGAAAAGTTCCGGAACCATTCCGGGAATTTCTCCGGGAGGTGTCGGAGGACCTGGGGAAATACTCCGGCAGCAGCCTGGGACAGGTATTCGCGGAACATGTGGACTGCCATCTGAGAGATACCAGCCTTACGCAGGAAGACCGGGCCCGGCTTAAGGAACTGGGCGACAGTCTGGGATATCTGGACAAAGCCATGCAGCTGGCAAATCTGGAAGCCTACAGCCGGGAACTGGATCTGTCCATTGAAGAACTTACGGAAGGACTGCCCGCGAAAAAAAAGCTTTTCCGGAGCCTGGGGCTCATGGGAGGACTTTTTCTGGCTATCCTTCTGTTTTGAGAGAAGAAGAAAGGAAGGGGAGCGCCATGGATGTGGGGGTCATTTTTAAGATCGGCGCTGTGGGGATTCTGGTTTCTGTGCTGGGACAGGTCCTGAAGCACAGCGGACGGGAAGAACAGGCATTTCTGGTGAGTCTTGGGGGACTGATCGTTGTCCTGTTCTGGCTGCTCCCCTATATTTCAGATCTGTTTGACACCATCAGGAAGCTTTTTACACTGTAAAGGAGCTGGCGTATGGATGTGATCCGAATCGCGGTGCTGGGCATCGCGGGTCTGTTTCTCTGCATTTTTCTGAAAGACGCGAAGCCGGAATATGCCCTCTATGTGAGCCTTGCCACCGGCGTCTGCATTCTTCTTCTGGCTACGGGAAAACTGTCTTACCTGATGGAAATGCTGAACCGGCTGAAATCCTATGTCCCCATAGATACCGCGTATCTGAACGCGCTGCTGAAAATGGTGGGGATTACTTACGTAGGGCAGTTTTCCGCGGGAATCTGCCGGGACGCCGGTTATTCGTCCATAGCCGGACAGATTGAGATTTTTTCCAGGCTGGCTATACTGGTGATCAGCATGCCGGTGCTGACGGCCCTGATGGAAACCATCCAGGGATTTCTCGCATGAAAAGGTTCCGGATGATTCTGTGTATCCTTGCTCTGCTTCTTGGAATGCCGGTCTGGTCCGCGGCGGCGGAAGCAGAGACGGAACGGGATGTAACGGGGATGATGGAGGATTCTCTGTTGGAGGAGCTGGAACTGGAGGAAATGCAGGATTCTGTGGACAGGCTTCTGGGAGAATCCGAGCTGTCCGTGGAAGATTCCCTGGACAGGCTTATGGAAGGAGAAGATCCGGCGGATGGAACCGAATTGGGTGAAAATATAATTTCACAGATCCGCAGGGCCTTTCGGGAACAGAAGGAGACCTGGATCCAGATGCTGATCCTGGTGCTGGCGGCGGCTCTGCTGTCTAATTTTGCCGCCCTGTTTGAAAACGGCCAGATGGGAGAGATGGCCTTTTATATGATTTATCTGCTGGTTTTCGCCCTTCTTCTGAAAAATTTTCAGGCCTTAAGCGGGCAGATTTCAGAGATGCTGCGGGGACTGGTAACTTTTATGAAAGCGCTTATCCCGGCGTACTACCTTACTATTGCCGCGGCTTCCGGCGTATCTTCCGCCGCCATGTTCTATCAGGCGGTGCTTCTCGCGGTCTGGCTGGTGGAATACCTGCTGATCTATCTGATTCTGCCGGGAATTCATGTATATCTTCTGCTTTCTCTGGTCAACCAGCTGTCAAAGGAGGATTTCCTCTCTCATATGGCGGAGCTGCTGAAGAATATTATTTCCTGGGTGCTGAAGACAGCTCTGGGACTGATTATCGGCATGCAGCTTACCAGAAATCTGGTGGCACCGGCCTTAGATTCCCTGCGGCGGACGGTGATCGGCAAGACGGCCAGCGCTCTGCCGGGGGTAGGGAATGCCATTGACGCTGTGACGGAGATGGTCATCGGCTCCGCGGCCCTGATCCGAAACTGCGTGGGAGCTGTGGCGGTGGTAATTCTGTTTCTCTGCGCGCTGGCACCGGTCATTCAGGTGGGAGTTACCGGATTCGCCTACCGTTTTCTGGCAGCCTTGGCGCAGCCCGTGTCAGACCGGCGCATGGTGGGATGCCTGAGCGCTATGGGCACCGGCTGCGGCCTGCTGCTGAAGGTGCTGATTACCACGGAGGTGCTGTTTATGCTCACCATAGCCATACTGGCGGGGACGGCGGGAGGCTGATATGACGGAGTGGATCTACGGCTGGATGAAAGGTCTGGCCTTTTTCTTTATCTTTATGACAGCGGTGCTGAACTGCCTGCCGGATCAGAAATACCGGAAATACGTCCGCTTTTTTCTGGGAATGCTGCTGCTGATTCTGATGACCGGCCCTCTGCTGGAGCTGTTCCGTCTGGATGAAAGACTGAGTCGGACCGCCGGACGGAATCTTTTGGAGGCGGAAGTGGAAAGCATGGAAAATGCTTATCAGATGGAAGGGCTGCAGGAGGAATATCTGTATCAGGGATATCAGGCGGAGATAGAAAATCAGATCCGGAATTTTCTCACAGAGCAGGGTATCCCGGCAAAGTCTGTGGAGGCGGAACTGGAACCGGAGGAGATGAAAGTATCTTCTATTAAAATCCGGGCATCGGTGGACCGGGACAAAGTGCTTTACCAGTCGGAACTGAAAGAAGAGCAGGAAAAGCTGGAACAGAAACTGGAAGAAATAAAAGCCGAGCTGTCAGAGGTCTATGGGACAGAGCCCTCGCATATAGATGTAGCAGTCCAGAAATGAGGGCTTTCTCCGCCGGCAGGAAAGGGGAAGAAGGGCATGAAGGGAAAATGGCTGGAGCATCTGAAACACATAAAAAAAGAGCAGTGGATCGTCTATCTTCTTCTGGGCGCGCTGCTTCTGGTGATTTTTCTGCCGGTGGAGAAAAAAGAGCAGGAGGGGAAGACAGAGGAGGAAGCTGGGGAACAGATACCGGAGGAGGGCTATGAGCCGTACCGAAGCCAGACGGAAGAACTGGAGGAAAAACTGGAGAGAGCCCTGTCCCGGGTGGAAGGGGTGGGAAAGGTGGAGGTGGTGCTGTCACTGGAATCCACCAATCAGAAAGTGGTGGAGAAGGATGTGCCCGCTTCCCGGAGCAGTCAGGAAAGCTCCGGCGCTCAGGAGAGCAGCAGCGCTTCATCGGTCACCACAGAGGAGAGCACGGTGTACCAGACGGACAGCGATGGAAGTGAAACGCCTTATGTGGTCCGGGAAAACTATCCGGAGATCCGGGGTGTTCTGGTAGTAGCCCAGGGCGGAGGGGACCCTGTGGCAGTTCAGCAGATCCAGGAGGCTGTCATGGCGTTATTCCGGGTGGAAGCCCACAAAATTAAGGTAATGAAAATGAAAGGATCATGAAGGAGAGAGGGCATTGAAAAAAAGAATCTTCAAAAAAAATCAGATCATTGTTACGGCTCTGGCTATTTTAATCGCGGTGGCGGGCTATATTAATTACGCGGATTCCGCCCTGAAGAAGGAGGACAGCGCCGGGAGCGCCTCTGCCGGGGAAGAAGCCTCCGCCGCAGGCAGCGAAGAAAACAGTTTTCTGGAAGAGATCGAGAGCCTGGACCAGGATATTACAGATGAAACCGCGGCAGCCGGGGAAGAGACCACGGAAGACTCAGGGGAAGAGACAGACGGTTCCCAAAGCGGTGAGACTGCCTCCGGAACACCGGGTGAGGCGGTGCTGACGACGGCCTCTACATATATGGCCCAGGCCCGCATTGAGAGAGAACAGACCCGTTCCCAGAATAAAGAAACTCTGCTGGGAATCATCAATAATGCGGCTCTGTCGGAGGAAGAGCGCCAGAGCGCGGTGCAGAGCATGGTGGAACTTACAGACGCGGTAGAAAAAGAGGCAGCCGCGGAACTGCTGCTGGAAGCCAAAGGCTTTGAAGATGTGGTGGTAAATCTTTCCGGAGAAACCGTGGACGTTATTGTGCCTGCCACGGAACTGGCGGACGACCAGAGAGCCCAGATTGAGGATGTAATCAAGCGGAAGACCGGTGTGGAAGTGGCAAATATCGTCATTACCCCCATGGGCGGAGAAAAATAGAAATATTGCTGTTTGAAATTCAGAAAAAACGGGCGGCAGCCGAGGAAAAACGGCTGCCGCCTGACGGGTCAGATAAAAATCTCATTTTCCCTGCGGATTTCCTTCAGAGGCATCAGCTTCTGATTCATACCGGACTGCAGCGCTTCCGGGAGGACTCTGGCTTTTTCCGGGCAGACGCTGGTGCATGCCATGCAGAGGATGCAGTTGGAAAGCTCTGTGATCACTTCTGTCTCGCTGACGCGGATTGCGCCTGTGGGGCAGACGGCGGCGCATTTTCCGCAGTGCCGGCAGTTTTCCAGGGAGATGGGCGCGGCAGCTACCTGCATTTCCGGCTTATAGGGATCATTGCCGGGAACGGCAGGTGTGCTGGAATCTCCGCCGGCTATTTTTTTCAGAACTTTTTCCGCGAAATCCCGGATTTCCTTCAGGTCCGCCTCATCCGGCCTGCCGGCAGCTACCTGGGGAACAATAGAGTGTCGGGCGATAAACGCGCCGGAGGCCAGAATCTCAAAGCCCGCGGCAGCCACGGTATGGTTCAGCTCCAGAAGCGCGTCGTCATAGGCGCGGTTTCCGTAAACCACCAGAGTAACAGCCTTTGTGCCGCTGCCATGAAGACTGCGGAGCTTCTCTGCTGCCGGAGCGGGAATCCTTCCGCCGAATACCGGCAGGGCAAAAACAGCCAGATCGCAGGCAGGGGCTTCCGGAGTCTGATCCCGGGCGCCCAGATCCAACTCCCTGACGGACTGAGCGGCAGCCGCTGCGAAGGCGCTGCCGACGCGTCTGGTGCCGCCGGTTGGGCTGAAATAGTAGAGCGCTGACTTTTGTACCATAATCATTTCCTCCTCCAATCAGATCATTGCGGAAGGCCAAGGACACGCTGCCTTCCTTTTTTATGTATACAGTATAGAAAATCCACGCCTGTTTTTCAAGAGAATCAGAAGAACTGATTCTTGCTCCGGTACTTTTTCTGTGCTAGAATAGGATGGGTTTTTGCAGAAACCTGAAATGATTGAAGTACAGGAGGCTTTTTTGTGGCTGATTATACGAAGGAAATAGAAAGAAGGCGGACCTTTGCCATCATCTCCCACCCGGATGCCGGCAAGACTACCCTGACTGAAAAATTTCTGCTGTACGGAGGCGCCATTAATCTGGCAGGCTCCGTAAAGGGAAAGGCGACGGCCCGGCACGCGGTGTCGGACTGGATGGAGATCGAGAAGGAGAGAGGTATCTCGGTAACTTCCTCTGTGCTGCAGTTCCAGTATGACGGATACTGCATCAATATTCTGGACACCCCGGGGCACCAGGATTTCTCCGAGGACACCTACCGGACCCTCATGGCGGCGGATTCCGCGGTGATGGTCATTGACGGCAGCAAGGGCGTGGAGGCCCAGACCCGGAAACTGTTCAAAGTCTGCGTCATGCGCCATATCCCTATTTTTACCTTTATCAACAAAATGGACCGGGATGCCAACGATACCTTTGACCTGGTGGATGAAATTGAGAAGGAGCTGGGGATTGCCACCTGTCCCGTAAACTGGCCTATCGGCTCCGGAAAGAGTTTTAAAGGAGTCTATGACCGCAATACCCGGAAGGTGCTGGTGTTCTCCGATACCCAGAAGGGCACCAAAGAAGGCATTGAGGAGGAGATTGATATCGAAGATCCCCATCTTCTGGATGTGGTGACGGAGGAGCAGCGGGACACTCTGCTGGAGGAGATCGAGCTGCTGGACGGGGCCGCCGCGGAGTTTGACCAGGAAAAGGTGAGCCGGGGGGAGCTTTCCCCGGTATTTTTCGGCTCTGCCCTGACAAACTTCGGCGTGGAGACCTTCCTGAAGCATTTTTTGCAGATGACCACATCCCCGCTGCCCCGGAAGGCGGACGCGGGAGAGATTGATCCTATGAGGGAGGACTTCTCCGCCTTTGTTTTTAAGATCCAGGCCAACATGAATAAAAACCATCGGGATCGCATCGCCTTTATGCGGATCTGTTCCGGGAAGTTCGACGCGGGCATGGAAGTGTACCACGTTCAGGGGGATAAGAAGATGCGGCTTCTGCAGCCCCAGCAGATGATGGCTGACGACCGCCATGTGGTGGATGAGGCTTACGCCGGAGACATTATCGGCGTTTTTGACCCGGGCATTTTCTCCATCGGGGATACCATCTGTATGCCCGGAAAGAAGTTTGCCTATGAGGGAATCCCTACCTTCGCCCCGGAGCATTTCGCCCGGGTGACCCAACTGGACACCATGAAGAGAAAACAGTTTGTGAAAGGCATCAACCAGATCGCCCAGGAGGGAGCCATTCAGATCTTCCAGGAAGCCAAGGGCGGCATGGAGGAGATCATTGTGGGAGTTGTGGGTGTTCTGCAGTTTGATGTGCTGAAATACCGTCTGGAGAATGAGTATAACGTGGACATCCGTCTGGATATGCTGCCCTACGAGTATATCCGCTGGATCGCCAACAAGGATCAGGTGGATGTGGACAGGATCGTGGGCACCTCAGATATGAAGAAGGTCATGGATCTGAAGGGAAATCCCCTGCTTCTGTTTATTAATTCCTGGAGCGTGGGAATGGTTCTGGACCGCAACGAGGGACTGGTTCTGGAGGAGTTCAGCAAGAACTGACAAAGCCTATGAAAAATATACCGGCGGCACAGTGGTGCCGCGTTTTTCTGAAACAGCAGGTGCGGCCCGGAGATCTGTGCATTGACGCCACGGCAGGCAACGGATACGACACGGAGTTTCTCTGTTCCCTGACCGGGGAAAAGGGCCGGGTGCTGGCCTTTGACATCCAGGAGCAGGCCCTGGAACAGACCCGCCAAAGGCTGGAGCGGGCGGGCTATGCCGGCAGGGCCAGCCTGATCCTGCGGGGGCATGAACACATGGCGGACTATGCCCGGGAGGGAACGGTTTCCGCGGCAGTCTTTAATTTCGGCTACCTGCCCGGGGGGGATCACCGTCTGGCTACCCGGCCCGAAACCAGTCTCAAAGCCCTGGAGGCGGCGCTTGGCCTGCTGAAAGAGGGCGGGATCCTGTGTCTGTGCGTTTACAGCGGCGGCGATACGGGATACGCGGAAAAGCAGGCCCTGATGGACTGGCTGGAGAAACTGGACGAAAAGGCGTATCTGGCTGTGCGCTGCCAGTACTGCAACCGGAAAAAGGATGCTCCGCTGCCGGTGCTGGTGGTAAAATTGCGGCAGTACCCTTGTACACAGCCTTCAATTTTGCTATAATGGATGAAAGCTGAGTGCTGGATAGGAGGTTTTGACATGGCGGAGAGCAGGGACCTGAAGAGAAACACGTATACTATATATGACGATAATACGGTGGGCACCGTGCAGATCGCGGATGAAGTGGTGGCGATCATCGCCGGGCTGGCCGCCACGGAGGTGGAGGGTGTTGTGTCTATGGCAGGAAACATCACCAACGACATCGTGGGAAAACTGGGAATGAAAAATCTTTCCAGAGGCGTAAAGGTAGAGGTTCTGGAGGGAGTGGTCAGTGTACGGCTGGCATTGAATATCCGGTACGGCTACAGCATTCCGGAAACCAGCCAGAAAGTGCAGGAAAAAGTCAAGGCAGCCATTGAGAATATGACCGGGCTGGAAGTGGCGGATGTCAATATCAGTATCACGGACGTGGTGCTGGATCAGACAAAATAGCCCGGACCGGCATAGAGCAGCGGCCGGATTCTGCCGGGCCGCAGGAGACCGCGGGGCCTGAGCGGAAATGTTCAGGAGTTCCGCGGTCTTCCTTCTATAAACAGAGAAAACAGAGGAATGAAGTGATGAAACGGAGCGAACTGAGGGAGAATATATTCAAATTGCTTTTTATGGCGCAGTTTAACAGTCAGGAGGAAATGCCGGAACAGCTGCGTCTGTATTTTGAAGCCGCGCAGCAGGGCAGGGAGGACGTAGTCTGCGGCCGGGATCCCAGCCGGGAAGAGGAAGACTACATGGAGGCCAAGTACAGCCGGATCTGCGAAAAACTTCCGGAGATTGACGCTTTCCTGAACCGGATTTCCGTGGGATGGAAGACCAGCCGCATGAATAAGGTGGATCTGACCATTCTCCGGCTGGCGGTTTATGAGATGCAGTACGATGAAGAGGTACCCACCGCGGTAGCCATCAACGAGGCGGTGGAACTTGCGAAACGCTTCGGCGGGGAGGATTCCACGTCCTTTGTCAACGGCATTCTTGGGAAAGCCGCCAGAGAACAGGACAGGGAGCAGTGAGCAGTATCTATACCGTGGGGCAGGTAAATGCCTACATTAAAAAAATGTTTGTCCAGGATTTTATGCTGAACCGCATTGCTGTTAAGGGGGAGGTCAGCAACTGTAAATATCACAGGTCCGGGCACATTTATTTTTCATTGAAAGATGAAACCGGAACCATGGCCTGCGTCATGTTCGCGGGAGCCCGCCGGGGTCTGGCTTTTCAGATGAAGGACGGAGATAAAGTGGTGGCGGAGGGAAGTGTCGATGTCTATGAGAGGGACGGAAGATACCAGCTCTATGCCAGACGCATTACTCTGGAAGGAGCGGGCCTGCTGTATGAGAGGTTTCTGGCTCTGAAGGCAGAGCTGGAAGAAATGGGGATGTTTGCCCCGGAATACAAGCAGCCGATTCCCGCCTATGTAAGAAGGCTGGGGATTGTCACAGCTCCCACCGGGGCCGCGGTCCGGGATATCCAGAATATTGCCCTGCGGCGGAATCCGTTTATCCAGCTGATTCTGTTCCCTGCCCTGGTGCAGGGCCAGGGAGCGGCGGAGAGCATCGTGAAGGGCATTAAAGCCCTGGACCGCCTGGGGCTGGACGCTATTATCGTGGGCCGGGGCGGAGGCTCCATAGAAGACCTCTGGGCATTTAATGAGGAAGCGGTGGCCCGGGCAATCTTTGAGTGCAAAACCCCGGTGATTTCCGCGGTAGGGCATGAGACAGATACTACTATCGCGGATTTCGCGGCGGATCTGCGGGCGCCGACTCCCTCCGCGGCGGCAGAGCTGGCTGTGGCGGACGTCCGGGGCATTCTGGAGAGCCTGGCACAGTACCGGAGACGGCTGCGTACAGGATTCTGCCGCGTCCTGGAGGGGGAGAGGGACAGACTTCTGCAGTACCGGACCCGGTGGAATTTTCTGAGTCCGGAAAATCAAATCCGGGAAAAACGCCAGCGGCTGGCGGACGCGGAACAGCAGCTGCGCAGGAAGATGGAAAACCGGATCCGGGAGGCCAGACACCGGCTGCAGCTGTCACTGGAAACTTTCCGGGTGCTTTCGCCCCTGGCAAAACTGAATCAGGGCCTGGCGTATCTGGAAAATCCGGAGGGCAGGGCGGTTACCAGTATCCGGGACACTTCCCCGGGAGAACTTCTGACTATCCGGGTGCGGGACGGATCCATCCGCAGCCTGGTCCAGACGCTGGAGCCTTGGGAGGATCCGGGAGCGGACCGGGCGGATATATTTACCCAGTAAAGAAAGGAAAAACAGGAGAGCTATGGAGGAGACCAGGGAAGCTGTCAAGCAGGAAAAGACTCTGGAGGAAGCCTTCCGGGAACTGGACGCCCTCAGCGGGCGGCTGGAGGAGAGAGGCGTTTCTCTGGAAGAGTCCTTTCAGATCTATAAACAGGGCATGGATCTTTTGAAGTACTGCAGCGAGAAGATTGATACCGTGGAGAAAAAAATGCTCCAGATAGATGAAAATGGTGAGATCAGTGAATTTTAAAGAAGAATTGGAAACAAAAACCAGAGAAGCGGACCGCGTTGTCCGGTCTTTTCTGCCGGAGGCAAAAGGATTTCCGGCACAGATGATAGAGGCCATGAATTACAGTGTTGCCGCCGGGGGCAAAAGGATCCGTCCCATCCTGGTGATGGAGGCCTTCCGCATGTTCGGGGGAAGGGGCGATACCGCCTGGCCCTTTATGGCGGCCATAGAGATGGTACACACCCATTCCCTGATCCATGACGATCTTCCGGCTATTGACAACGATGACTACCGCCGGGGGAAAAAAACCACCCACGCGGTCTACGGGGAGGCTTTGGGGATCCTTAGCGGAGACGCTCTTTTAAATTATGCTTACGAAACAGCTCTTTCTTCCCTGGCAGACGGGAAGCAGACGGACCGAAAGATCAGAGCTCTGCGGATTCTGGCAAACAAAAGCGGGGTCTACGGTATGCTGGGCGGCCAGAGTGTGGATGTGCAGAACGAGAAAATGGGCAGCCTTTCTCTCAGCAGCCAGGAGCTGGATTATATTTATCTTCACAAAACTTCCGCTTTGCTGGAAGCTTCCCTGGAAATGGGGGCTGTTCTGGCGGGGGCAGGAGAACGGGAAGCGGCGGCCATGGAGCAGATCGGCAGAAAAACCGGTCTGGCTTTCCAGATCCGGGACGATATTCTGGATGTAACCGGCACCCGGGAAACGCTGGGAAAACCAGTGCTGTCAGACGCGAAAAATCAGAAGACTACCTATGTGACTCTTTACGGCACGGAAAAAGCGGAGGAGATCGTGCAGGAGCTCACAGGCGAGGCGGAAAAACTTCTGGAGAGGCTTCCGGGAGAAAAAGAATTTCTCTGCGGACTGCTGGAATGGATGGCTTGCCGGGAGAAATAAAAGAGAACAACAGTACAGATAAGGACGGATGGGAATGTTAGAAAAAATCAAAAAACCGAATGATGTCAAAAAGATTCCGGCAGAGCGGCTGCCGGAACTGGCGGAGGAGATCAGGGGATTTTTGATTGAGAGCCTGAGCCGGACGGGAGGACATCTGGCTTCCAATCTGGGTGTGGTGGAGCTGACCATTGCCCTGCACCGGGTCTACACCCTTCCGGAGGATAAGATCATCTGGGATGTGGGGCATCAGGCGTACACCCACAAAATCCTCACAGGCCGGAAAGAGGATTTCGGCTGCCTGCGGCAGGCGGGAGGGATCAGCGGATTCCCAAGACGGGATGAAAGTCCCTGCGACGCTTTGGATACCGGCCACAGTTCCACCTCTCTTTCCGCCGCCCTGGGATATGTCCGGGCCAGAGATCTGAAAAAACAGCGGTACCATGTGGCGGCAGTCATCGGGGACGGAGCCCTCACCGGCGGCATGGCCTATGAAGCCATGAACAACGCGGCGGAGCTGAAGACAAATCTTGTGATCGTACTCAATGATAATGAAATGTCTATTTCCCGGAATGTAGGAGGAATTTCCAATTATCTGGCGGACGTCCGTACATCTTCCGCCTATACAGGCTTCAAGATGGGCCTCACCTCCGCCCTGGAAAAGATTCCGGGGATTGGAAAAGGCGTGGTGGATACCCTGCGGAAAACAAAAAGCAGCATCAAGCAGCTGGTGATTCCCGGTATGTTTTTTGAAAACATGGGCCTCACCTATCTGGGTCCGGTAAACGGCCATAATATCCGGCAGCTGATGAAGGTGCTGGCAGAAGCCAAGCGGTTTGAAGGGCCGGTGCTGGTTCATGTGCTGACGGAGAAGGGGCGGGGCTACGGGCCGGCAGCGCGCCATCCGGCCAGGTTTCACGGAACCGCCCCCTTTGAGATTGAGACAGGGATTCCCTCAAAGCGGGGAGGCCCCACCTATACGGATATTTTTTCTACGGTTATGCGGAAGATGGGAGACCGGGAACCGGATGTGGTGGCGGTGACGGCCGCCATGGAGGCGGGAACCGGTCTGAAGCGGTTTGCGAACCTGTTTCCCGGAAGGTTCTTTGACGTGGGGATCGCGGAACAGCACGCGGTGACTTTCGCGGCGGGACTGGCTCTGGGAGGGCTGGTGCCGGTGGTGGCGGTGTACTCTTCTTTCCTGCAGCGGGCCTACGATCAGGTGCTGGAGGATGTCTGTCTCCAGAAGCTGCATGTGGTCTTTGCTCTGGACCGGGCGGGCCTGGTGGGGGCGGACGGGAAGACCCATCAGGGACTGTTTGACCTGTCCTATCTCACTCAGATGCCGGGTATGACGGTTATGGCTCCCAAAAATCTCTGGGAACTTTCGGATATGATGAAATTCGCGGTGCATTTTCACGGCCCCATAGCAGTGCGCTATCCCAGAGGAGAGGCCTGCCGCGAGTTTCAGGGGCAGAGGGCGCCGGTGGAACTGGGCAGAGCTGAAATCCTGGAAAAGGGGAGCCGGGTGGCATTTTTGGCGGTAGGCGCCATGGTGCCGGAAGCGGCAAAAGCGGCGGAACTGCTGAGGGAGCGGACCGGAATCCGGGCTACTCTGGTCAACGTCCGGTTTGTAAAACCCTTCGATCGGGAGCTGCTGCGGCAGCTTTCCGGGGACCACGCTCTTTTTGTGACGATGGAGGAAAATGTAGAAACCGGAGGATTCGGCCAGCAGGTACAGGTGTTCGCGGATCAGGAGCATCTGCCTGTATCGGTGTGCATTGCCGCGGCGCCGGATCAGTTTGTGGGCCACGGAACCACGGCGCAGCAGAGAGAATGGTGCGGCCTGGACGCCGCTTCCGTGACCAGGCGGATTTTGGAAAGGCTGAAGCCGGAAAAAACGGCGGACAGCGGGAGGATAGAATGAAAGAGAGACTGGATGTTCTGGTGGCCGGCCGGGGGCTGGCCCCTTCCAGGGAAAAGGCCAAGGCCATGATTATGGCGGGAGAGATTCTGGTAGACGGACAGAGGGAGGACAAACCGGGGACTTCTTTTCCGGATACAGTGGAGATTACGGTCAAGGGGAAGCCGTTGCCCTACGTAAGCCGGGGAGGCTTAAAGCTTGCCAAGGCAGTGGAATGCTTTGGCCTGAAGCTGGAGGGCAGGCTCTGCATGGATGTGGGGAGCTCTACAGGGGGATTTACCGACTGCATGCTGCAGAATGGGGCCGAAAAGGTGTATTCTGTGGATGTAGGCCATGGCCAGCTGGCCTGGAAGCTTCGGGAAGATCCCCGGGTAATCTGTATGGAGAGAACCAATATCCGCTATGTAACTTTGGAGGATATCGGGGCGCCCCCCTCTTTTGTGTCTGTGGATGTATCCTTTATCTCCCTTACGAAGATTCTGATTCCTGTGCGGGAACTCATGGCTGAGGAAGGGGAGATGGTATGCCTCATTAAACCTCAGTTTGAAGCGGGCAGAGAAAAGGTAGGGAAAAAAGGCGTGGTCCGGGATCCGTCCGTACACCGGGATGTGATCCGGCAGGTGGCGCTCTGCGGGTCCGGGATCGGGTTTCAGCTGCTGGATCTGGATTTTTCTCCGGTAAAAGGACCGGAAGGAAATATCGAATACCTGCTGTATATGAAAAAAACTGCCGGGGATCAGCCCGGGGAGGAAGGGCTGCCCCGGGGCTTTGAGGAGAAAATATGGGCCACAGTGTCCAAAGCCCACGAGGCTCTGGACTGAATGCAGGAGGATTCCGGTTCAGAGGAAGGACGGACAGCATGAAGAATTTTTACATTATTGCAAACCGGATTAAAGATAAACACCTGTCTGTGGCAGGGGAGATCGCTGCCTACCTGGAACAGCAGGGCTGTTCCTGTTCGGTGGAGACCGCGGGATCGGACCGTGAGGGAGGGAACTATCATTATACGGATCCGGGGGCCATTCCGAAGGAGATCCAGTGCGTCATCGTGCTGGGGGGAGACGGCACTTTGCTGCAGGCCGCCAGAGATATCGTGGGCCGGCAGATCCCTCTCCTGGGAATCAATCTGGGCACCCTGGGATATCTGGCGGAGATCGACCGCCAGAATATTTTTCCTGCCCTGGACCGCCTGATGCGGGATGAATATGAGATCGAAGGACGGATGATGCTGACGGGAACGGTTTACCGGGGAGACAGGATCCTGGATCAGGATATCGCCCTCAACGATATTGTCATCGGCGGCCAGGAAAATTTTACCATTATACAGTTTAACAATTACGTCAATGGAGAATATCTGAATACATACCGGGCAGACGGGATCATCATCGCTACTCCCACCGGTTCAACCGGCTACAGTCTTTCCGCGGGAGGCCCGCTGATCTCCCCGTCGGCGGCGCTGTTCCTTATGACGCCTCTGGCTCCCCATACTCTGAATACCAGAAGCATTGTTTTCCCGCCGGAAGATACCATTACCGTGGAGATTGGACGGGGACGGGACGGGCAGCTGCAGCAGGCGGCCGCCTACTTTGACGGAGATACCCGGGTACCCATGGAGACCGGGGACCGGATCGAGATCCGCCGGGCGGAACTGGATACATTGATTCTGAAAATTCATCACAGCAGTTTTCTGGAAATACTCAGCCGAAAAATGAGCAACAGATAGAAGAACAGGGAGAGACAGATGAAGATAGCAAGACATGCGGAGATAATCAAATTGATAAATCAGTACGCCATCGAGACCCAGGAGGAGCTGGCGGCGAGGCTGAATGAAAGTGGATTTTCCGTGACCCAGGCCACGGTTTCCCGGGATATCCGCCAGCTGAATCTTACCAAGATGCCCACAGAGAACGGGCATTTCCGGTATGTCCTCATGCAGAAGAAGGATCAGAATCTATCGGAAAAATATGCCCGGGTGCTGAAGGACGCGGTTCTGTCCATGGATGTGGCCCAGAATATCCTGGTGATCAAAACAGTTTCCGGCATGGCGATGGCCGCGGCCGCCGCCCTGGACGAGCTGAACTGGGGGGAGATCGTGGGCTGCATTGCCGGGGACAATACGATTATGTGCGCGGTCCGCAGCGCGGAGGAAGCGGTGCAGGCCGTAGAAAAGCTGAAAAAAATGCTGGATATTTTTGGAAAGGTACACTGACCTTCAAGGACGGGAAAAAGAGGTGACAGGATGCTTACAAATCTGCATGTAAAAGATCTGGCTCTCATTGAGGAAGCGGATGTGGAATTCGGCCCGGGGCTGAATATTCTCACAGGAGAGACGGGAGCCGGAAAATCAATTCTCATGGGAGCGGTAAATCTGGCTCTGGGGCAGAAAGCTTCCCGGGATATGATCCGGGAGGGAGCTTCCTCCTGTCTGGCTGAACTGGTTTTTCAGGTGGAGAATCCCGGGACCCGCCGGGCCTTGGAAGAATTGGATATCGATACGGAGGACGGACAGCTGATTGTGAGCCGGAAAATTACCGGAAACCGCAGTGTCAGCCGCATCAACGGCCAGACCTGTACGGCGGCTCAGGTCAGGGCAGCCGCCGCCCTGCTGCTGGATATTCATGGACAGCACGAGCATCAGTCTCTTCTGTACCGGGACAGGCAGCTGGAGATTCTGGACGCTTACGGAAGGGAAAAGCTGGAGCCCTGTCTCAGGGAAACCGCGGAGTGTTACAGCAGATACCATCGGATAAAAAAGGAGCTGGAAGACAGCCAGATGGATCAGGCGGCCAGGGCCCGGGAGATTTCTCTGCTGGAATTTGAGATCCGTGAGATCCGGGAAGCGGCGCTGATCCCCGGCGAGGAGGAAGAGCTGGAAAAAAATTACCGGAAAATGGCCAACAGCAAAAAAATTGCCGAAGCTCTGGGGGCAGCGCATCAGCTGACGGGAAACGACGGAGGCGCCGGGGATCTCACCGGGCGGGCGCTGCGGGAATTGTCCTGTGTGTCCTGTTTTGACGAGACCCTGTCCGGTATGGAAAAAAGCCTCGCCGACATCGACAGTCTTCTGGGAGATTTCAACCGGGAGGCCGCCGCCTATCTGGACGATTTTACCTTTTCCGAGGAGGAGTTTTACCAGACGGGTCAGAGGCTGGATCTGATCAATCATTTAAAGACAAAATACGGAAATTCTGTAGAAAAGATCCTGGAATACCAGAAGAGCCAGGAGGAAAAACTGGAACAGCTGCAGAATTTTGAGGAGAGGAAAGCGAAACTGGAAGAACAGCTGGACGGCGCGGAGGAAGCTTTAAAAGAAGTTTCGCATAAAGTTTCCGCCCTGCGGGCACAATACTGCAGAGAACTGACGGAAAAAATCACCGAGGCTTTGCTGGATCTGAATTTCCTGGACGTATCTTTTGAGATCCGCCTTACCAGACTTCCCAGGTATACGGAAAAAGGCTGGGATGAAATCGAATTTCAGATTTCCACCAATCCGGGAGAACCGGTGAAGCCGCTGGGGCGGGTAGTGTCAGGGGGCGAGCTGTCCCGGATTATGCTGGCCATAAAAACTATTCTGGCGGACCGGGACGCGGTGGAGACCCTGATCTTTGACGAGATCGACGCAGGAATCAGCGGGCGGACCGCCCAGAAGGTGTCGGAAAAAATGGCTCAGATCGGAAGAAGGCGCCAGGTAATCTGCATTACCCACCTGGCCCAGATCGCGGCTATGGCGGATGAACACTTTGAGATTGTCAAGCAGGTGGAAAATCAGGAAACTTCCACCAGGATCCGCCGTCTTTCCCGGGAGGAATCCGTGGAAGAACTGGCACGGATCCTGGGAGGAGCCCAGATCACAGAGGCGGTGCTGAGCAATGCCCGAGAGATGAAAGAATTGGCTGAACAACAAAAAACTTCCCGGTTGAAATGAATTTCTTTTTCACATACTAGAACCGGGTCCTGAAAGGGTGTCTGTCCTTAAGGCAGATGCCCTTTTTGGGTCCGGGAAGGATGTGAGAACCATGGCGGAAAGAAAACACAGATACCGGCGTCTGCTGCTGGCCCTGCTGGTAATTGCGCTGGCGGGCGCCGGCATATGGGGATACAGGTATCTGAAGCGCTCTGTCCCGGATCAGATTTACGTGGACCGGGGAACAGGGCCGGGATTAGAATCCCTCACAGACCATCCGCTGATCACATTTTCGGATGACCTGGAAGTATCCGGCGGAGCTTCTTACCAGGTTTCATGCAGCGTTATGGGTATGCTTCCCCTGAAGACAGTGACTGTGCGGGAGGCGGACCGTCCGGTGGTGCAGGTCTGCGGAGCTCCCGTGGGGATTTATATGGAGACCCGGGGAGTGCTTATCATTGACGCCGGAGAAATCCGCGGGGCGGACGGAAGCCTAAAGAGTCCCGCGGAACACATTGTAAAAGCCGGTGACTATATCCGCGGGGTGGACGGCCGCGCGCTGGAGGATAAGCAGGAGCTTATGGATCTGGTAGCTGAAAGCGGCGGAAAGGATATGGTGCTGGAAGTCTGGCGCCAGGGACAGCAGGTGGATCTGAAACTGACTCCGGTTCAGTCGGAAGATGGTTCCTATAAGCTGGGAATCTGGGTGAGAGATAATATCCAGGGCATCGGCACCCTCACCTATGTGGAGGAAGATGGAAGCTTCGGCGCCCTGGGACACGGGATCAGCGATGTAGATGTGGGGGAGATCCTCCAGGTGGATCAGGGAGAGCTGTACCAGGCGGATATCCTCTCTGTAGTGAAAGGGCAGGATGGGGTTCCGGGAGAACTGAAGGGCGTGATCCGCTACTATCCAGAGGAAAAGATCGGCGAGATCCAGACCAATTCCGGAGTGGGAATCTACGGAACCCTGTCGTCCCGGGGAATGTCCGCCCTGCCTCTGCGCCAGGTGGAAATCGCCCGCAGGCAGGAGGTACGGGAAGGGCCGGCCACCCTGCTGTGCGCGGCCGGAGGTTCCCCGGAAGAATATGAGATCCAGATTACCGCCATTCACTGGGATCAGCAGGATACCAACAAATGTTTTACCATCCAGGTGACAGATCCCAGACTGCTGGAAGAGACAGGCGGCATTGTCCAGGGAATGAGCGGCTCCCCCATTCTCCAGGATGGAAGACTGGTGGGAGCGGTGACCCATGTATTTGTCTCGGAGGCCGCCAGCGGCTACGGGATTTTTATTGAAAATATGATGGAAGCCGCCTCCTGAGAGCGGAGGCCGCAGACGGAGCCGGCATTGGGCCGCGGCGGGAGAAGTTCCCCGCCGCGGCCCTTCGCGGCGCGATCCAGATTTCAGAACTGCTGCCGGGAAAGTTCGTCATACTTCCGCAGACAATCACGTACAATCTCGGAATCCGAGCGGCAGGCGATATCTTTATGTCCCACCTTCTGGCTGGTTTCACTGCCTTTTCCCAAAACCAGGATCACTGTTTTTTCTTCGGCGTCGCGGACGGCTTTCCCCACAGCTTCCTCCCGGTCCGGGATGCACTCATAGGAACAGCCGGCCTCTTTCAGATATCCGCCGATTTCCCTGCAGATATCCTGCACTCGTTCCGGGCCGGGGTCATCGGTGGAGAGATAGACATGGCTGCAGTATTTCCCGGCCACCAGCCCCAGATCTTTTCGGCGGTTCAGGGCCTTCCCCCCGGGGCATCCGAAGACGGCGGTTACCTGGAAATCCGGGTATTCCAGCTTTACCGTCTCAAAAATTTTTTCAAAGCTCAGACCGTTGTGGGCGAAATCCACAATGGCCCGGATCTTTCCGTCCCGGCTCTGGAATTCTTCCATCCGCCCGTTGACGGTGGCCCGGGAAAGTCCGGCCTGCATGTCCTCCACGGGAATTCCGAAGGAATAGGCAACCGCAATGGCCGCCAGAGCGTTTTCTACGTTAAAGATTCCATGCATGGCCAGAGAAAACGCCCCGTCGAAGGCCGGGCATTTCACCCGGAATTCTACTTTGCCCTGATCGGTTTTCAGATCATATCCGCAGATATCGGCTCCCGGGGCAGTGCCGAAGGTCACGATCCGCTCCGCCGCGGCCGCATGCCGCAGAATCGTGCGGCTGAAGGGGGAATCCAGATTTACGCAGGCGGTTTTTACCTGGCGGAACAGCAGCAGCTTGGAATGAAAATAGTCCTGAAAATCCTTGTGTTCCACAGGACTGATGTGATCCTCGGAAATGTTCAGAAAGACGCCCGCGTCAAAAGAAATTCCCTGAACCCGCCCATATTTCAGGGCCTGGCTGGAAACCTCCATGGCTACATGGGAAATGCCGCTGTCATAGGCATTGCGGAAATGGCGGTACAGTTCCAAGGATTCCGGGGTTGTAATCCGGGAAGGACTGCGCTCTTTGCCGTCGTAGAGCTCCACCGAGGTAAAGCAGGCCATGGGCCGGCCGCCGGTATGTTTTGCGTGTTCATCAAAGATGGCCTTTACATAGTAGGCAGTGGTGGTTTTGCCTTTGGTGCCGGTAATGCCGATGCAGCTAAGCGCGCCCTTTGGGATCTGGTAGTACATACGGGCCAGCAGAGGCATGGCCTCTCTGACATTCTTTACCAGGATGCAGGGTACGTCCTCCAGGCCGTAGTCTGTCTCGCTGATATAGAGGACAGCTCCCCGGTCTACAGCCTCCCTGAGGTAGGCCTCCTTAAAGAGAGCTCCCTTGCAGACAAACAGGGTTCCGGAAGCGGATTTTCCGGATTCATAGGTAAGGCCTGTGACTGGAGTTTTTTCCCGGCCAAACAGCCGGAAGGATACAGTGAGGCCGGCGTCCTCCAGAAGTTTCAGGTAGTCTTCTATAACGTAATTGATCATTGGTATTTCCATAACCTTTCATAAAACAGTTTTCCGGCAGTGGGGCTGCCTGCCTGTATTTTAACGCAACTGTCCGGGATTTGCAATCAGAGGATCACGCGGACAGATTTGCGCCTTGAGTTTCCACGGGCGGATATAGTATAATCCAACTGAGAATTTCCGCAGGATCCGGGAACAGAAAACGACGGAGGAGACAAGATGGGACAGGAATACGGGGAGCGGTTTCACAGGGCCAGAAGAGAGGAACAGCGTCTGGAAGCGGCTCTTCACGCGTTGACGCCGGAAGAAATACCGGAGGAAGCAGAGAGGGAGGAACTTCTGAAATATATCGGTTACCGGAAGCGGTCCGCCGTGCAGATGCTGATCCGCCAGGGGAACCTCCCGGGGCTGAAAGCCATGAAAGAAAAGGGCTGGATCGAGGAGCAGTATCTATCCGGCTATCGGGAGCTGGCAGCCGGTCTGCGGGAAATGGAAATCTGGGCCTGGTTTTATCCGAAGGACAGCCGGGAAGAAAACAGAAAAAATCTGACGGCGTCAAGGGAGGATCTGGGGCTTCAGGTGTGGAACCTGACGCTGAAGAAGCTGAGAATAAAGCTTCCGGGTTTTGCCGGAGCTTTTGCTGCTTTAAAGTTTCAGGAAAAAGAAGGGGCTTCCTATCTGGAAGGGGACGGATTTACGGTGTTTTACAATCGAACAGAACTGCTGGATCGGTTCTGCCGGGAACCGGACAGCATCGCCCGGGACTATATGCATCTTTTTCTGCATCAGCTGTATTTTCATCCTGTGCTGGCTAAAGGGCGGCGGGAAGCACTCTGGGATCTGGCCTGTGATATTGCTGTGGAGGAGATGCTGGACAGCTGGGAAATAAGAGAACTGAAAAAGGAAGGCGGGAACCGGAGAAGGCTGCTGCTGAAAGAGGCCGGCCTTCCGGAAAAACCGCTGCCCGCCCAGCGGCTGTACAGCGCCCTGGTCAGCTCCGGGCTTTCCCGGGAGGAAGGGGAGAAGCTGGCGGAGGCCTTTCAGGTGGACGGGCATAAATTATGGAAAGAGTACAGACAGGAGGAAATGCCGGAGCAAAACTCGCGGGAGCCGGGGGAAAAAGGCGGAGGGACGCGGCAGACGGAAACCAACAGAAGCCTGCGTTTTCTCAGAAAATGGACCAGAATCCGGAAGGAATACGCTCTGCGGATGGAAGAGCAGCATCAGCGCGCAGGGACTGCCGCCGGAGGAGGACGGCAGTCCCTGCGTCTCACAGGAAAAGGCGGGTATGATTACAGAAATTTTCTGGAGCAGTTTATGGTTTCCGGAGAAGAGGTGGAGCTGGATCTGGACAGTTTTGATTACATTACTTACTGGTACAGCCGGGAACATTATGAGGGAGTAGTTCTGCTGGAACCTCTGGAATATAAGGAAATTCACCGCATGCGGGAAATGGTGATTGCCATTGACACCTCCGGTTCCTGCTCCGGCCGGGTGGTTCAGCAGTTTCTGGAGGAAACCTACCGGATTCTGTCGGAGAGGGAAAATTTTTTCAGAAAGATGGAGGTGCATCTGATTCAGTGCGACTCTATGATACAGGAGCATGCGGTGATCCGGTCGGAGGAAGAATTTCTGGATTATATGGAGCATGTGACGGTGAAAGGCCTGGGCGGGACGGACTTTCGCCCTGTATTTGATCTGGTAGACCGCCTGATCCGGGAAAAGGAGCTGAGAGACCTGGGTGGACTTCTGTACTTCACAGACGGGGACGGGGTATATCCTTCCAAGCCGCCGTCCTATGATACAGCCTTTGTCTTTCTCAACGATGCCCATGAAAAACACAGGATTCCGGACTGGGGACTCCGCCTGAATCTTCATATGGATTTACCGGACGAGACGTAAAACTTTCGCCCTCCGGGAAGGGAGGAAAGTTGGAAGGGAGAAAAATGAACATACAGCAGGCGAAAGAAGAGATTATAAATACAGTAAAGATATACACCGCCAAAGACCGGGAGGGACATTACAGGATTCCGCCGGTCCATCAGCGGCCCCTTCTGCTGATCGGACCTCCGGGCATCGGCAAGACAGCCATTGTCCGCCAGGCAGCCGAGGAATGCGGGGTGGGGCTGGTGGCCTATACTATTACCCATCACACCCGCCAGAGCGCCGTAGGCCTGCCGGTAATCCGGGAAAAGGACTATCAGGGCCGCCAGGTTCAGGTGACGGAATATACCATGTCGGAGATCATCGCTTCCGTCTATGAATGCATGGAAAATCAGCAGGTTCAGGAGGGGATTCTGTTTATCGATGAGATCAACTGCGTGTCGGAGACACTGGCCCCTACCATGCTGCAGTTCCTGCAGAATAAGACCTTCGGCACTCACCGGGTTCCGAGAGGATGGATCATTGTGGCCGCGGGAAACCCGCCGGAGTACAACAAGTCTGCCAAAACCTTTGATATTGTGACCCTGGACCGGGTGAAAAGCATTCGGGTAGAGATCGACTTTCCGGCCTGGAAACAGTACGCGTCCGGGGAGGGGATTCATGGGGCGGTTCTGGCCTATCTGTCAGGAAAGCCGCAGAATTTCTATTACATCGAACAGGGCCGGGGAGACCGGGAATTTGTGACGGCCAGAGGCTGGGAAGATCTTTCCGTCCTGCTGTACGCTTACGAGGAAGAGAAAATTCCCGTGGGGGAAGATACCATACGGGAATATATCCACTGCGGCCGGATCGCCGGGGATTTCGCTGCGTTTTACCGGCTGTATCTTCATTACAGAAGAGACTATGATCCGGCGGGGATCCTGAAGGGCGGGACAGAAAACAACTGCAGGCAGAGAGAACTGTTCCGGCAGGCCGGGGCGGATGAGCGCTACGGCGTTATGGAAATGCTGCTGGGAGGACTTACGGAAGCGTTCCGGGACTGTCTGGAAAGCAGAAAACTTCTGGACAGAGAAAAAGAACTGTATGGCAGATACCGGAGTCTGCCGGAGAAACCCGGCCAGAGAGCAGAACAGCGGATGGAAGAATTTCTGGAGGATTTGGAACAGGCGCTCCGGGTCAAAGACCGGCACCGGCTGATCTCTGAAGAAGATCTGAAGCGGGAAGAGACAGTGCAGAGGGAATTTCGCGGGGCACAGGAAAGGCTTCGGGAGCGAAGAGCCGTAAGTCCCGCTGAGGCGGAGGCTGTACTGGGACAGTGGATGGATGAAAAAGAGCAGGTTCTGTCGGCGAGAGAGCAGGAGGCAGGGGAGATGCTGGAGAGGGCCTTTGCCTTTCTGGAAGATACACTGGAAGACGGACCGGAGATGGGATATTTTATGACGGCTCTTACCCGCTCCCCGGCATCGGCGGAATTTCTTAACCGCCACCCCAGTCCTGCCTGCGGACGCCATCTGCAGGCTCTGGCTGTCACCGATGAGGAAGAGGAGCTCCGGCGCCGGATCAAGGAGGCGTCCGGCATCCGCTCCTGACAGTGAAAAAGGCGGTTTTCCAGTGTCGTACCGGCAGGAAGGGATGTCAGTTTCTGGTAAAAAACGGCGAAATATAGCGAACGAAAATGAAGATTGATTCCCCGTATCTATTGAACTGCCTATCCATAGTTCTTATAATACAGATAGTGTCCGAAAAAGGCAGAGGGCGCCCGCCTGTTCGGAACATCAGGAATGCTGTAAGGTTATGGAGGAGATAGCATGGAAAAACTGAATGTTGCTGTGGCCGATGATAATGAGCGGATCCTGGATCTGTTCGGGACGCTGATTAAAAATGACAGGGATCTGGAACTGGTGGGATCGGCGGACAACGGAAAAGATCTGTATGAGATCATCCGTCAGAAGCAGCCGGACGTAGTCCTGCTGGACATTATCATGCCGAAGATGGACGGCCTGACCATGATGGAAAAGGTCAATCAGGATACCACACTGAAAAAGCGCCCGGCATTTATCGTAGTTTCCGCGGTGGGCCAGGAGAGAATTACAGAAGACGCCTTTAATCTGGGAGCGGCGTACTATATCCTGAAACCCTTTGACAATGAGATGCTGCTGAACCGGATCAAAAATGTGCGGGGTCTGACTCCCAGGCGGGGAGATTTTCGGGGGACAGCGGCGGAGGGAAGAAACCCCAGGCAGGAGAGGAATCTGGAGCTGGATGTGACCAATATCATCCATGAGATCGGGGTGCCGGCCCACATCAAAGGCTATCAGTACCTTCGGGACGCCATTATTCTTTCGGTAGAAGACATGGAGATGCTGAATTCTATCACGAAGATCCTGTACCCTACCATCGCGAAAAAATATCAGACCACGCCCAGCCGGGTGGAGAGGGCCATCCGACATGCCATTGAGGTGGCCTGGAGCAGGGGGAAAATGGATACCATCGACGAGCTGTTCGGCTACACGGTCAGCACGGGAAAGGGAAAACCCACAAATTCGGAGTTTATCGCTTTAATCGCGGACAAAATCCGCCTGGAATATAAGAATTAGTTGCCAGATAATGCTTTTCATTCAGGGGAAAAAGGAGTATAATTTAGCTATCCGCAGACTGAAAAAAAGCGGAAGTTTTAGCCAAGGAGGACTCATCCAGATATGAAAAGGATCTTGTTCGTGGCATCCGAATGTGTGCCGTTTCTGAAGACAGGTGGCCTGGCAGACGTAGTAGGCTCTCTGCCGAAGTATTTCCCCAAGGAATATTTCGATGTAAGGGTTGTGATGCCCAAGTACTCAGGCATCCGGGAAGAATTTAAAAACCAGATGCAGTTCATCACAAATTTTTATATGGACCTGAATTGGAGACAGCAGTACGTAGGAGTATTTAAACTGGAGCATAACGGAATTACTTTTTATTTTATTGATAACGAGGAACATTTTTCCGGCGATAAGCCCTATGCCGGCATGCCCTGGGATCTGGAGAAATTCGCTTTCTTTTCCAAAGCATCCCTCTCTATTCTCCCGGTCATCGGCTTCCGGCCGGACATCATCCACTGCCATGACTGGCAGACGGGACTTGTGCCGGTTTATCTGCATGAAAGATTTCAGGGCAGCGAGTTTTACCGGGGGATAAAATCTGTCATGACCATACATAACCTGAAGTTTCAGGGTGTCTGGGATATTAAAACCATTAAAAGCATTACAGGGCTGTCGGACTATTACTTTACTCCGGACAAGCTGGAATTTAAGAAAGACGCCAATTATCTGAAGGGCGGGCTGGTCTATGCCGATGCCATTACCACCGTAAGCCGAACCTACGCGGAGGAGATCAAGACTCCCTTCTACGGAGAGGGGCTGGACGGACTTATGCGGGCCAGGACCAACGACCTGCGGGGAATCGTCAACGGCATCGATTATGACGAGTACAACCCGGAGACAGATGAATTCATTTACAAGCACTATAATGCCAAAACATTCCGCAAGGAAAAATCTAAAAATAAGACCGGGCTGCAGCAGGATCTGGGCCTTGATGTGGATCCCAAGACCATGATGATCGGCATTGTGTCCCGCCTGACGGATCAGAAGGGATTCGACCTTATCGCCTATATGATGGAGGAAATGTGCCAGGACGGCATTCAGCTGGTAGTTCTGGGTACCGGGGATCCGAAATATGAGAATATGTTCCGCCATTACGCATGGAAATACGACAAAAAAGTTTCCGCCAATATTTATTATTCGGAGGCCATGTCTCACAAAATCTACGCTGCGGCGGACGCGTTCCTGATGCCCTCGCTGTTTGAGCCCTGCGGCCTGAGCCAGCTTATGAGCCTGCGGTACGGCACAGTGCCCATTGTTAGAGAGACCGGCGGCCTCAAAGATACGGTGCAGCCGTACAATGAATACGAGGGCACAGGCACCGGATTCTCTTTTGCCAACTATAATGCCCACGAAATGCTGGGAACTATCCGTTACGCCGAGCGCATCTACTATGACCGGAAACGGGAGTGGAATAAGATCGTGGACCGGGGAATGGCGCAGGATTACTCGTGGGCCAGTTCCGCGAAGCAGTATGAAGAACTTTATAACTGGCTGGCCTGATCCGGGCCGGCACGCAGCGCGGGGATACCTGAAAGGCCGGGCTTTTCTGCCGGCCTTTCAGGTATCCCCGCAATTTTTATGCGCTCCTTCTTGACGGACCGGAAAAGCCATGCTACACTGAAGCTATCATTTCCTGCGGCAGCGGTTCGCTGCGTTTTCCCGGAGTACAGAGACTGCAAAAACCCGTAAGGTTCAGGTTGACAAGAGACTGAAAATATACTATTATGCTGAAAGAGAGCGAACATGCGTTCTTTTGAAAAGGAGAAAATTATGGCTGACAATCACACTGAAAAAATGAACGCGCTGCAGGCGGCGCTTGGTCAGATTGAAAAACAGTACGGCAAAGGAGCCGTCATGAAACTGGGAGATTCCGGAACGAATATGAATGTGGAAACGATTCCTACGGGATCCCTGAGCCTGGATATCGCGCTGGGGCTGGGAGGAGTTCCCCGGGGCAGGATCGTGGAAATCTACGGCCCCGAGTCCTCCGGAAAGACCACCGTGGCGCTGCACATGGTGGCCGAAGTTCAGAAGAGGGGAGGCATTGCCGGCTTCATTGACGCGGAGCACGCGCTGGATCCTGTGTACGCCAAAAATATCGGAGTGGACATTGATAATCTCTATATCTCTCAGCCCGACAACGGAGAGCAGGCGCTGGAGATCACAGAGACCATGGTGCGTTCGGGAGCGGTGGATATTGTAATCGTCGATTCCGTGGCGGCTCTGGTGCCCAAGGCGGAGATCGACGGCGATATGGGAGATTCCCATGTGGGCCTGCAGGCCCGGATGATGTCCCAGGCCTGCAGGAAGCTTACCGCCTCCATCAGCAAGACCAACTGTATCGTGATCTTTATCAATCAGCTCAGAGAAAAGGTGGGCGTTATGTTCGGCAGCCCCGAAACGACTACCGGAGGCCGGGCACTTAAGTTTTACTCCTCCGTCCGTCTGGATGTCCGCAGGATCGAGGCCCTGAAGCAGGGAGGCGAGATAGTGGGAAACCGCACCCGCATCAAGGTGGTAAAGAACAAGGTGGCTCCGCCCTTCCGCGAGGCGGAATTTGATATAATGTTTGGCAAAGGCATTTCCCGGGAAGGAGATGTGCTGGATCTGGCGGTAGCCCAGAATGTGATCCAGAAAAGCGGCGCCTGGTTTGCCTACAAGGAGAACAAGATCGGGCAGGGCCGTGAGAATGCCAAACAGTATCTGCGAGAGCATCCGGAAGTGCTGGACGAAGTGGAGTCCAGGGTCCGGGAAGCCTGCGGTCTGCCGGCCGCTCCGGAACCGGCAGCCAAGGCTCCGGAGAGTCCGGAAGGCGGAGAACTCTGATATGGAAGACAGACGCGCCGGGGAGGCCCGGAAGAAAGCGCTGAAAAAACTGCTGGTCCGCGACAGAAGCGAAAAAGAACTGAGGGAGATTCTCCGCAGAGAGGGCTTTCAGGAGGCGGAAACAGAGGACGCCGTAGAGTATGTGAAATCCTTCGGCTATGTCAATGACCGGCGGTACGCGGAAAACTATGTGATGAGCGCGGGCAGGAAAAAGAGCAGATCTGCCCTGCGCTCTTTTCTGCTGGAAAAGGGAATTTCAGAAGAAGATACGGAGGCGGCTCTTGCGGAACTTCCAGGGGATGAGGGAGAGCTGATCCGGGAACTGCTGGGGAAAAAGGCGGGCGAGCCTCGCAAAATGGATGAAAAGGAACTGAGAAGAGTATTCGGCTATTTGGCCAGACGCGGATTTTCGCCGGGAGATATCTGGCGGGAACTTAAGAATTTTCAGGATTCAGCCGGCTAATCTAATTGACAAATTTGTGAAAACAGTATAGAATTGTAGTGTTGTGATTGTACAATGAAAACTAAATAAGGAGGTGCTCCGGTGATGAATGATGCAATAATTGCAATTATTGCTGTTATCGTTGCTGTGGTTGTCACCGTACTTATTGCGGTTCCTGTAGCCGGCAAGGCCGCGGTCGCCAAAAAGGTGCAGCAGGATGCTGAAAAGGTAGGCACTGCCGAAGAAAAAGCCAGAAGTATTATAGATGAGGCATTAAAGACGGCGGAAACAAAGAAGCGGGAGGCGCTCCTGGAAGCCAAGGAAGAGAACCTGAAAGTGAAAAACGAACAGGACAGGGAATACCGGGAACGCAGAGCGGAACTGCAGAAGTATGAAAAAAGAGTTTTGTCCAAAGAGGAATCTGTGGACAGAAAGGCCGACGTGCTGGAGCGGCGCGAGAACGACCTGACAGCCAAAGAAGCAGAGCTGAAAAAGAAAGAAAAGAAAGTTGACGAGTTACACGATCAAGGAGTACAGGAACTGGAAAGAATTTCCGGTTTCACCTCCGAAGAGGCAAAAGAGTATCTTCTGAAATCTGTAGAAGACGAAGTGAAGATTGATACTGCCAGGCTTTACAGGGAACTGGAAAGCAAGGCCAAGGAAGAGGCCGGACGCAAAGCCAAAGAGTATGTGGTAACTGCCATTCAGAAGTGCGCGGTAGATCATGTGGCTGAATCCACGATCTCCGTAGTGCAGCTTCCCAGCGATGAGATGAAGGGACGGATCATCGGACGGGAAGGGCGGAATATCCGTACTCTGGAGACTTTGACAGGCGTGGATCTTATTATAGATGATACGCCGGAAGCGGTAGTCCTGTCTTCCTTTGATCCCATCCGCCGTGAGGTGGCCAGGATCGCACTGGAGAAACTGATTGTAGACGGCCGTATCCATCCGGCACGTATTGAGGAAATGGTGGAGAAAGCCCAGAGAGAAGTGGACACCATGATCCGTGAAGAGGGAGAGGCGGCGGCTATGGAGGTCGGCGTGCATGGCATCCATCCGGAACTGATCCGTCTTCTGGGCCGCATGAAGTTCCGTTCCAGTTATGGACAGAACGCACTGAAGCATTCGATTGAGGTAGCGCAGCTTGCCGGACTTCTGGCAGGCGAGGTAGGCCTGGATGTCCGCACCGCGAAGCGGGCCGGGCTGTTGCATGATATCGGAAAATCCATCGACCATGAGGTGGAGGGCTCCCATATCCAGATCGGCGCAGATCTGTGCAGAAAATATAAGGAGAGCGCCGTAGTCGTAAACGCGGTGGAAGCCCATCATGGAGATGTGGAACCCCAGTCGCTGATCGCCTGTATCGTCCAGTCCGCGGACGCGATTTCCGCGGCACGTCCGGGCGCAAGGCGGGAGACGCTGGAGACATATACAAACAGATTGAAACAGTTGGAAGATATTACGAACTCCTTCAAGGGAGTAGAAAAATCTTTTGCCATTCAGGCAGGTAGAGAAGTGCGTGTCATGGTCATCCCCGAACAGGTGAATGATTCGGATATGGTTCTTCTGGCCAGGGATATTTCTAAGCAGATTGAGAGCGAACTGGAGTATCCGGGCCAGATCAAAGTAAATGTGATCCGGGAAAGCCGTGTAACAGATTACGCCAAATAAGAGAGAGCCCCGCAGCTGAAAAGCTGCGGGGCTTTTCAATGCTTCCGTTCTTTGCGGGACAATCATACCAAAGGTGCGGCAGTGGTTCTGCTGGAATCTGTATTATGGGCCAGATTTCACCTATACTGTAAGTATGACAGCAGTACTGACAGGAGGAAATGACGCATGTGGAAACTTGGCCGCAGAATACAGGCAAACAGAGAAAGACTTGGAATGAAGCAGGAAGAACTGGCTGAGCTTGCAGAATTAAGTGTAAATTACATCAGCGCCATAGAGAGGGGTGTGAAGTGCCCCAGCCTGGACGCGTTTGTGCGTATTGCCAACGCCTTGGAGGTATCCTCGGATGAACTGCTGCGGGATTCCCTGGCAGTGAGATTTGATATCCGCTCTACGGATCTGGGAGAGAGAATTTCACTGCTGAAGCCGAGAGATAAAGAGGTAATTCTGGATGTGGTAGCCCTGCTGGTGAAACATGCCCAGAAATAAAGAATGCGGGGAGCAGCAGGGGGGAGAGAGGATGCTGAATTCAGAAGAAGAAAGATTTCTGCGTGAAATATATCAAAAATACGCAGAGAAATTGTACCGGTTTCTTTCAGGACTTTCCAGCGGCAGCGATAAGATTTCGGAGGATATCTGCCAGGAAGTGTGGATCAGCTTTGCCAGGCAGATCCAGCGGATGGAATCCTGGGAGGATAAGCAGATCCTGGCCTGGCTGCGGCTGATGGCCCGGGTAAAATACCGCAGGTATATCAAGAAGCAGGAGAAGAGAGACGGGCGGCCTTTGGAGACCTTTCTGCGGGACGAAAACTGTGCCGGTGACTCTGCGGAAGATATTGCTTTGCTGGAGATTCTCTGTAAGGAAAAATTCAGCGAACTGACTGAAACGGAAAAAGAGCTGGTTCGCTGCAAGATATACGGCGTTTCCTACCGGCAGACGCATCCGGGAGATACCCGAAGCGAAAACGCCCTGGCGATCCGCTGCAGCCGGGCTTTCCGAAAATGGAAGCGGCGAATTCAGGAGGACGGGCTGGAATATTCATGAGTTGCCTGACAAAAGGGCATGAGACACGGATTGTTCCGCGCTCAGTCATGCCTGCCTGCGCCGGCGCAGACCGCGTGTCTTTTTGACTCTGGTGTCATATTCATAAAAAACTCATAAAAATCTCATAAAAAAACTCACAGGCAGGCCTGACAGCCTGCTTGTTTTATTGGGAAAAAATGGGTATACTAATAGTCTGAAGACAGAATTTTAAATGCAGGAAGGAGACAAACCATGGACTATACATTACTGCCTGCGCGGGAAGAGATAAATCAGGAATATTGCTGGAAGCTGGAAGATATATTTGATACAGACGAAGCCTGGAGGAAAGAGTATCAGGAATTGCAGAAAGGCCTGGAACTTCTGCGGGGATTCCAGGGCACGGCTGTCCGGGGACCGGAACGGCTTTTTACTGTTCTGGAAACTCTGGGAAACATAGAACAGCGGTTTGAAAGGGTGTATGTGTACGCCAATCAAAAATATCATCAGGATACAGGAAATCAGAAGTATCAGGAAATGTCAGGAAAGGCCGCGGCTCTTTCAGTGGCTCTTTCGGACGCCGCGGCCTTTCTGGAGCCGGAGATCCTGACGCTGGAGGCTACCCGGCTGGAGGAGTGGCTGGAGGAATATGAACCGCTTCGGTTTTACCGGAGATACCTGGGAGAAATCATGAGGAGAAAGCCCCATGTCCTGTCCCGGGAACTGGAAGGCGTTCTGGCTAAGGCCAAAGAACTGGGAAACAGTCCCCAACAGATTTTCATGGCCTTTAACAACGCGGATATTGATTTCGGAACGATACAGAATGAAGCCGGGGAGGAGACGGCCCTGACCAACGGAAGATATACTTCCTTTATGGAATCAGAAAACCGGGAAGTGAGACGGGCGGCGTTTCAGCGCCTGTATCAGGTTTACGGGAAACATAAGAATATGCTGGCTGCCACCTTTGAGGCAAATCTTAAGCAAGCCCGCTTTTTTTCTTCCATGCGTCAGTATCCTTCCCCGTTGGAGGAAGCTCTGGACGGGGGAAATATCCCTGCTGCCGTGTATACGGAACTGATCCGGGCTGTCCACGAGAAACTGCCGGCCATGTACCGGTATGTGCGGCTCAGAAAGCGTCTGCTGGGCACAGAGGAACTGCATATGTATGATGTATATACACCGCTGGTCAAAGGGGCGGAGAAGAAATATTCCTTCGAGGACGCCAAAACTTTGGTAAAGGAAGGGCTGGCTGTGCTGGGAGAGGATTACGGAAAAATTCTGGAGGAGGGATTCCAAAACCGCTGGATCGATGTGTATGAAAATCGGGGAAAACGCAGCGGCGCCTATTCCTGGGGAGCTTACGGCACACATCCTTATGTGCTTCTGAATTTCAGCGGAAATCTGAATTCTGTTTTTACTTTAGCTCATGAAATGGGACACGCCATTCACAGTTACTATTCAGACCATGCGCAGCCTTACATTTACGCGGGGTACCGGATTTTTGTGGCGGAGGTTGCTTCTACCGTCAACGAATTTCTCCTGATCAGCGATCTGATCCGCAAGGCGGACAGCCGCCGGGAGAAAGCGTATCTGGTCAATTATCTGCTGGAGCAGTTCCGGGGAACTCTCTACCGCCAGACCATGTTCGCGGAATTTGAAAAAATGGCTCATGAGCGCCTGGCGGAGGAGGGGAGTCTGTCTGCCGGGACTCTCTGTTCTATGTACGGGGAATTGAACCGGCAGTATTTTGGGCCGGATATGGTCCAGGATCCGGAAATCGACCTGGAATGGGCCAGAATTCCGCATTTTTACACGCCTTTTTATGTATATCAGTACGCGACAGGATTTTCTGCCGCTATCGCTATCGGCAGAAAGATCCTGAAAGGGGAGAAGGACAGTGTGGAACATTACAAAGAATTTCTGCGGGGAGGCTGTTCCATGGATCCCATTGACCTGCTGAAACTATGCGGCGTGGATATGACGGAGAAAAAAACCGTGGAGGAGGCGCTGGAAGTATTTGAGTCCTGTGTCCGGGAACTGGAAGAGCTGACAGATGTTCTATAGAATGAGTTGCCCGATAAATGGGCATGAGACACGGATTGCACCGCGCTTCGTGCTCCCGCAATCCCAAAAGCACCTCAAATTCGCTCATTTTTTTGTGGAAATGGCTGCTTTTCGGTGTTTTGCGCGCCATAAAGTCATGTTTGCCTGCGCCAGCGCAGCCCGCATGGCCTTTTGCCGCTTGTCTCATAGAATGGCTGTAGGGGAAAGTCGAAAATTTAATCCGGCCAGGGGATTGCAAAAGCCGGAGAACATGTTACAATAATGTTGCGAAAAAATTAAGGGTGAGAGTATGAATTTATATGAAGCAATTTTTGCCAGAAAATCTGTGCGCAGTTATACCAATGAGACCTTAAGTCCTCAGGTGTTGGATAAAATCCGTGAACATTTCCATGAGCTTACCGGACTGTTCGGGGGCATTGACACGGCGGTTTCCGTTCTGGACAACCGAAAAGCCCAGCAGAAATTTTTAAGCCTTTTCAGTGTCCGGGCTCCCTACTATCTGGCCTTTTATTCGGAACAGGCTCCCAGGTATCTGATGAACATGGGATATTTAATGGAGCAGATGGTGCTGTATCTGTGCAGCATCGGTCTGGGAACCTGCTATATCGGCAGCAGAAGGGTGCGCCGGGAACTGCAGGAAAAGGATGGAAAAAAGCTGGTGGGAATCATTGCTTTCGGAAAGAGCAAAGGGCCATGGACCCGGAAGCCTTCGGAAGCCAATCGTCTGGCCATGGATGAACTCTGCGTGTTCAAGGAAGTTCCCCGTCAGTGGATGAAACAGCTTCTGGAAGCGGCCCGGCTGGCGCCCTCCAGCATGAACAGCCAGCCATGGAGATTTGTGGTCTATGATAACCGGATTCACATTTTTTCCAAAAAACACAGTGCGGAGCAGCTGAAAAAATGGGATGAGGTAAACTTTGGCATTATGTTTGCCAATCTGATGGTTGCCGCAGAGGAAGCCTGGCTGGATGTGGATCTCATTCGTCTGGAAGATATCTCCCAGAAAAATTTCCCCAACAACCAGTATGTGCTCAGTGCTATCCTCAAAGCATAAAAACTTTCCGCCGGCCGGCAGAACAGAAGCGTCTGCCGCCGGCCGAAAAAATAAAATAAAAAAATAATTGACATTTCGCTGAAGCTATAGTATAGTATAACTCGTGGTTCGGAAAACTACATAAATGCGCGAGTGGCTCAGGGGTGGAGTACAACCTTGCCAAGGTTGGGGTCGCGGGTTCGAATCCCGTCTCGCGCTTCTGACAAAAATGCGGAATCCCCGGAAATGTTGAGTTTCCGGGGATTTTTCTATGTCCAGATGGAAAGAAGGGGTTTTTCCTTTTCCGGGGCAAGCAGCTCACCGATCCGCAGGCTGGAATCCTTCGAAGAACCGAAAAAAGAAGTATCTTTGCTGGAACTGCAGGCGGAATCATGGTATAATCGCCTGAAAGGAGAGGGGTGAAATGCCATGAAAAAAGTGATACGGATGCCCTTCCGGGTTATTTGGTTTGCGTTAAAAAATGATATGTACGGCATCCTTTTTCCGGCAGCCGTAGTGATTGCCGGAATCGTGTGTGGAATTGCGTCCGGGGATGTGGGGAAAGGGATCCTGTCGGCAGCGGTCATCCTGGTTATCTATGGAATCGCGAAAGCGATCTGGAACCGAATCAGTAGAATCGGAGGGCAGACAAGAGAGGACATATACCGGCGGATCCGAAAAAGAGAAAAGAGAAAAGAACTGATTCAATATATTTTGAAGTAAAAGGAGAGAAAAAGAGGGGAGGGCTGTGCTTTTTACAGCCCCCTTTTTCCTTCCCCGCTGAAAAAGAAGATGCAGAGATGGGTACAAAAATACCTTAAAAAATCTGAAAGAATTTCTTAAAAATCAGAAAGGAAGCGGGGCTTGAATAAATTTTACAGATAGAGGTATTGTGAGCAGATGGACAGTATGATAAAATGTAGCGGATGCGGAAAGTGCCTGCCTTGTCCGGTGAAAATCCGGATTCCGGAGGTGTTCCGCGTCTATAACCAGCATCTGGGCGGAAAGGAAGAAGAGGCGGAAAAAGCGTACGGAGAACTCGCGTACCCGGCCTCTGAATGCCTGCGCTGCGGCCGCTGCGAAAAGCTGTGTCCGGAGCATATCGGTATCAGCGCCATGATGCTGGAAATTCAGGAGGAGATGGAATAGCCATCTGAAATGGGAGGAACAATGAAACTTGAAGTAAAAGGACTTCGGAAATCATTCGGAGAGACAGAAGTGCTCCACAGCATTTCTTTTTCGGTGGAAAGCGGAAAAGCTCTGGGGCTTCTGGGAAGAAACGGAGCGGGAAAGACTACCACCATCCGCATTATCATGAACGTATTTAAAGCCAATCAGGGGGAGATTCTGCTGGATGGGAAGCCCTTTCAGCCCGGAAGCGCAAGCCTTGGATACCTTCCGGAGGAGAGAGGACTTTATCCCAAGAAGAAAGTAGGGGAACAGATCCTGTACCTGGCGGAACTGCGGGGACTGAAGCCTGCCCTGGCAAAAAAGAATATGCAGTACTGGCTGGACCGGATGGGCGTCAGAGAATATGAAAACCGGAAACTGGAGACGCTCTCAAAGGGAAATCAGCAGAAAGTGCAGCTGGCCCAGACGCTGGTCTGCGATCCGCAGATTATTATTCTGGATGAGCCTTTTTCAGGACTGGATCCGGTGAACTCCCAGATCCTGAAGGAAGTCATCGCGGAGCAGATTGAAAAGGGGAAATTGGTGATCTTTTCCAGTCATCAGATGAATTACGTGGAGGAATTCTGCGAGGATATTGTTATCATCCATCACGGAAACATTGTGCTGAATGGAAATCTGCGGGAGATTAAAAAGGAATTTGGAAAAGACCGGCTGATTTTAAGCCTTGTGGGCAGGGATGCCGGAGAAACCCTGGAACTGGTGAGACGGGAATTCGGGGAACTGGCGGAAGCGGCCGGCACACAGAGGGAAAAAGTGATTCTGAAGCTGAAAGAGGGCAGTACAAAACAGATGCTGCTGCGGAAACTGGCTCAGACAGATCTGGATGTGGAGTGCTTCGGAAGCTACGAACCTTCCTTAAATGATATTTTTGTGGAAAGCGCAGGTGACGAGGCATGAAGCAGTTTTTTACCGTATTGAAATTTGAACTGGGAAATTATTTTAAAAATAAAAGTTTTGTGGCCGCCACGGTGGTGCTGGCGGTAATCCTGGCCGCGGTTATCACTGTGCCCACCCTGTTTATGGGAAACGGCTCCGGGAGCAGTCAGGGAGAAGACGGCGGAGGAGAGGCGGCCGGAAGAAAAGTGCTGGCTGTAGCGGACGAAAGCGGCAGTATTGCCGATGAGGAATCCTTCGCTTCGTATCTGCCGGAGTACCAGGTTACTTTCTGCGACGGGGAAGAAAGCGTCAGAACCATGGTGGAGGAAGAAGAGGCAGCCGCGGGATTCCTGGTGACGGGAGCGGACAGCTATGAATATATCCTGAAAAACCGCTCCATGATGTCGGACTATCAGGAGCCTTTTGAGGCGGCACTGGCCCGGAATTACCGGACGGCTTCCCTGGAGCAGCTGGGAATTGACCCGGCGGAGGTGGAGAATGTATACTCCGTTCCCATGCAGTCACAGACGGTGGTCCTGGGCAAGGACAGCGCTCAGAATTACTGGTACACCTATATACTGGTATTTTTCCTGTATTTTCTGATTATTTTCTACGGACAGATGATTGCGGTGTCTGTGACATCGGAAAAGAGCAACCGGGCCATAGAGATCCTGGTTACCAGCGTTGACAGCAACAGCCTGATTTTCGGCAAGGTCATCGCGGGCGCTTTGGCCGGTATTGTCCAGGCAGGAGTGATTCTGGGAAGCGCGGTCATCGCTTACCGGGCCACGGCGGACGCCTGGGGACACATGCTGGATTTCATTTTCCAAATTCCGGCCCCGGTGTGGATGATCTTTATTGTATTCGGGATTCTGGGATATCTGCTTTACGCCTTTCTGTTCGGCATGGTGGGGGCGCTGGTGTCCAAGACCGAAGATATCAGCAAGAGTTCCGGTGTGGTAACGTTCCTGTATCTGGCATCCTTTCTGATTACCATGTACGGCCTGACCTCTCCGGATTCCCTGCTGGTAAAGGCGGCTTCCTACATTCCCTTTACCTCCAGCAACGCCATGCTGCTGAGAGCTTCCATGGGAACGGTGGGGACCTGGGAGATTGCTCTCTCGCTGGCTGTTCTGGCTGTTTCCTGTATCCTGGCGGGAATGCTGGCGGCGGCGGTGTTCCGGTTCGGAACTCTCCGGTACGGAAATCCCATTAAGCTGTCCACAGCTCTGCGGAAAATACGTGAGAAATAAAAAAACTTCTTGAATTTTCCCCGGACGCATGATAATATAATTGCGTTCAGGGATGCCTAGTTAGCTCAGTTGGTAGAGCAGAGGACTGAAAATCCTCGTGTCTCTGGTTCGATTCCGGAACTAGGCATAATCATCAGAGGAGGGGCGGATGTTTCCGTCCCTTTTTCGCGCAGGATGACCGGCAGGGAACTGCCGTGTCTGAGCGCGGCATCGCGTCACACTCTGCCGCGGGGGATTCGCGGCAGCTCAGATTGGGAGGTAAAAAATATGTATGATGTAACAGCTCTGGGAGAAGTTCTGATTGATTTTACACCCTATGGCACCAGTGAGGGCGGGCAGGCTCTGTTTGAGCAGAATCCAGGCGGAGCTCCGGCCAATGTTCTGGCGGCTCTGGAACGCCTGGGCCAGCGGACGGCCTTTATCGGCAAGGTGGGAGACGATATGCACGGACAGCTGCTGAAAGAGACCCTGGAAAGCTGCGGGGTGGATACCAGAGGACTGGTGGTGGATCCGGATTATTTTACGACTCTGGCATTTGTGGCCCTGAAAAACGGGGAGCGGAGTTTTTCCTTTGCCAGAAAGCCCGGGGCTGACACTCAGCTGCGGCAGGAAGAGGTAAACACGGAAGTGCTGAAAAATACAAAAATCTTTCATTGCGGTTCTCTGTCACTGACGGATGAACCGGCCAGGAGCGCCACTTTTTTCGCTTTAAAGACTGCCAAAGAGGCGGGAGCGCTGATCTCTTACGATCCCAATTACCGGGCGCTTCTCTGGAAAAGTCCTCAGGAGGCCATGGAGCATATGCGCTCCGTGATTCCCTATGCGGATATTATGAAGATTTCTGATGAGGAGACGGCCCTTCTGACGGGCCATGAGGATCCGGATGAGGCGGCTGACGCTCTTCTGGCCCAAGGGGTCTCCTGCGTACTGGTGACACTGGGAAGCCAGGGAGCTCTGATGAAGACGGAAAAATTCCGGGTGCAGGAAAAGGGAAAGGCAAGAAAGGCCGTAGACACCACCGGCGCCGGAGATGCTTTCTGGGGCGGCATTCTCTCCCGCTTCGCCTTTTACAGCGCGAATCCCAAGGAGCTCACAGAAGAGCAGGGGCGGGAATTCGTGCGGTTTGCCAACGCGGTGGCCGGCCTCTGCGTGGAAAAACGGGGCGGCATACCCGCTATGCCGGATCTGGAGGCGGTGCTGAAGGAAGTATGAAAATTTTGCTGACAGCCGTCAACGCGAAATATATTCATTCCAATCTGGCGGTCTACTCGCTGAAAGCTTACGCAGAGAGACAGGGGACTCCTGTCTCTCTGCTGGAATTTACCATCAATCAGCAGCCGGATGAAATTCTGGGGGAGATCTACCGCCTCAGACCGGATGTAGTGGCCTTTTCTGTATATATCTGGAATGTCTCGCTGATCCGTGTTCTGGCGGAGGATATCCACAAGATTCTGCCGGAGACTGAAATCTGGATGGGCGGCCCGGAGGTGTCCTGGAACAGTCGGGAGATGCTGGAACAGCTTCCCTTTCTCAGAGGGATTCTCCGGGGAGAGGGGGAAAAAAGCTTCGGAGGCCTGTGCCGGTACTACTGTTCCGGCCGGAGCTTTTCTCTGAAGGAGATTCGGGGCCTTGTATTTCGGGAGCAGAATGGAACGGTGGTGTGTACGCCGGAGCAGGAACCGCTGGATATGGACCAGCTGCCCTTTCCCTATGGACAGCCGGAAGAGTTTGAAAACCGGATTCTCTATTATGAGTCCAGCCGGGGCTGTCCTTTTTTCTGCAGCTACTGCCTTTCCTCCCTGGACCGGCATCTGAGGTTCCGCAGCCTGAACCTGGTTCTGAGGGAACTGTCCTTTTTCCTGGAGCGCCGGGTGCGGCAGGTGAAGTTTGTAGACCGTACCTTTAACGCGGACCGGAGCAGAGCCAGGAGGATCTGGAATTTTCTGAAGGATCAGGACAACGGATATACAAATTTTCATTTTGAAATCGAGGGGGATTTGCTGGAGGAGGAAGATCTGGAGCTGTTTTCCGGTATGCGGCCGGGGCTGATCCAGCTGGAGATCGGCGTGCAGTCTACTAATCCGGAAACGCTGAAGGCTGTCCGGCGGCATACGGATTTTGAAAAACTCAGCCGGAGGGTAGAGGCAGTCGGGAAACTTCACAATATTCATCAGCATCTGGATCTCATCGCGGGACTTCCGGGGGAAGGCCTGGAGAGCTTCCGGCGGTCCTTCTGTCAGGTATATGCCCTGAAGCCCCAGCAGCTGCAGCTGGGATTTTTAAAGGTGCTGAAGGGTACAGAGATGGAGCGGATAGCAGAGGCGGGCAGATACCGGTGGAAATCGGAACCGCCCTATGAAGTGCTGGAAACTCCCTGGCTCTCTTACGGGGAGATCCGCAGGCTGAAGCTGGCGGAGGAAATGGTAGAGATTTTTTTCAACAGCGGACAGTTTCAGAAAACTTTAGCCCGGGCAGGGCAGGGCTTTGCGGATCCTTTTGCTTTCTACGAAAGGCTGGGGCTGTTCTGTGAGGAGAGAGGCTGGCTGAGTAAGTCTCACAGCAGGATCCAGAGATACCAGATCCTGCGGGAGTTTCTGCTGCGGGAAGCGCCGGAGCAGGAAGGAGTGTTCCGGGAATGTCTGGTATATGATCTGTACGCCAGGGAGAATCTGAAATCCCGTCCGGAATGGGCGGGAGAAGAGGGATTGTCCCGGGAAGCGGTGAGACAGTTTTACCGGCAGGCGGCAAAGGATCCGAATCTGCCCGAAGGGTACAGAGGCAGGGACTGGAAACAGCTGAAATCCATGACCCATCTGGAAGAATTCCGGGAGGCTGTTCCGGGATTCCGGGAAGGGTACAAATGCCTGCTGTTTACTTACGAAACAAGAGATCCTCTGGACGGCAGCGCGGCCGTTTGGGATGTAACAGAAAAGATTCAGCGGCAGGAATAAGAAAGAGAGGAAAGAAATGAATCGGAGAAAGAGAGCGGCGGCAGCCGTGATCGCCATTATCCTGGTGGCCGCTATGGTGGTTCCCCTGGTGATCGGCGCCCTGGCCTGAGATAGGAAAGAGGAGGAAAGGCGCGGGGCTGGGACGGCAGACAGCCGCAAAATACGCAGGGACATAAATGGAGGACGAGATGAAAATAGGAAAATTGCCGGAACCGGTATTGATCCGTTCCATTCTGAAACAGGTGGGACACAGAAGAAAAGAAGTGCTGGCAGGGCCTTCGGTGGGAGTGGACTGCGCGGCCCTGGAAGTGGAGCCGGGGGAAGTGCTGGTCCTGTCCTCGGACCCCATTACAGGGACGGTAAAGGATATCGGAAGCCACTGCATTCACATTACGGCCAATGATCTGGCGGCTTCCGGGGCTGAACCTCTGGGGGTGATGCTGACGGTCCTTCTGCCGGAAGAGGTGGAAGAGCCTGAGATCCGGCATATGGTACAGGAGGCAGAGGAAACCTGCCGCAGCCTGGACATGGAGATTCTGGGCGGCCATACGGAAATCACCCGGGTGGTGAGCCAGCCTCTGATTTCTGTGACCGGCATAGGAAAGATACGCAAGGAAGCGCTTCTGACCCCTGCCGGGATTCATCCGGGCATGGATCTGGTGATCAGCAAATGGATCGGACTGGAAGCCACCGCCATTCTGGCCAAGGAGAGAGAAGAAATGCTGACGGAGCGGTTTTCGCCGGAATTTATCCGAACTGCCCGGGAATTTTCCCGGTATCTTTCCGTAGTGCCGGACGCCAGAGCGGCCCGGACTGCCGGGGCAGCGGCCATGCATGACATTACGGAGGGAGGCGTTTTCGGAGCTTTCTGGGAAATGGCTTCCGCCGGAGGCGTGGGGCTGGAGATCGATCTGCGGGCCATCCCGATCCGCCAGGAAACCGTGGAGATCTGTGAGTTTTTCGGGGTCAATCCCTATCAGATTATGTCCAGCGGCTCCATGCTGATCGCCGCGGAGGACGGCCAGGCTGTGGTGCGGGCGCTTAAGGACGCTGGAATTCCGGGAACCGTAGTGGGGCGGACTACGGCCAGCAATGCCCGGATCCTGAGAAATAAAGAAGAAATCCGGTATCTGGACAAACCGCAGCCGGATGAATTATACCGGGCCCTGGAGGTGAAAAAGCTGTGACTCGCGTCAATATTGTACTGCACGAACCGGAGATTCCCTCCAACACCGGGAATATCGGCAGAACCTGCGCGGCTGCGGGAGCCAGGCTTCACCTGATTGAGCCCCTGGGATTCCATCTCAACGAGAAAACGCTCCGCAGAGCCGGTATGGATTACTGGGATAAGCTGGATGTCACCCGGTATGTGGATTACGAAGAATTTCTGCAGCTGAACCCAGAAGCGAAATTATACTTTGCCACCACAAAGGCCAGGCGCCTGTATACAGAAGTTTCCTATGAAAAGGACTGCTATATCATGTTTGGAAAAGAGAGCGCCGGGATTCCGGAAGAAATTCTGGTGCGGCATCCGGACAGATGTATCCGGATTCCCATGCTGGAGGAAACCCGTTCTCTCAACCTTTCCAATTCCGTGGCCATTATTCTCTATGAAGCCCTGCGCCAGCACGGCTTTGAGAATCTGGAGAAAAAAGGACAGCTCCACCATCTGCGGTGGAGCTGAATCCGATCCGTCTGTCAGGCGGAGGCCTCCGGCGGTTTTGCCCTGTCCAGAGAAAAAACGAATTCTGTGCCGGTTCCCTCGGTGCTGATGACGTTGATATTCTGTTTGTGGGCATTGATGATTTCTTTTACAATAGCAAGTCCCAGGCCGGTGCCCTTGCGGTCTTTGCCCCGGGAGGCGTCCAGTTTGTAAAACCGTTCCCAGATTTTGGAGAGGGAGGCCCGGGGGATTCCCATGCCGTTGTCTTTCACAGATACAAAGACTTTGCCGTGGCGCTCCGTAGTTTCCACACGGATGGTGGAATTGTTGGGGCTGAATTTAATTGCGTTATCCAATAGGTTGTAGAGAACCTGCTGGATTTTTCCGATATCGGCGGACACATAGAGAGGTTCTGCCGTCAGCAGCAGCTCAATGGAGATGCGCTTGGCGGTGCAGGCACCCTCGAAAGTGGCCGCTGTTTTTTTGATCACCCCATTGATGTCAAAGCTGGTAATCTCCAGATAAAATCCGGTGTTGTCCATGCGGTTCAGATCCAACATCCCCCGGGTGAGTTTGTTGAGGCGGTCCGTCTCAAAAAGAACAATATTCAAATACTTTTCCTGCATTTCCGGAGGAATGGTTCCGTCCAGGATTGCCTCCACATACCCTTTGATAGAGGTCAGAGGAGAGCGGAAATCGTGGGAGACATTGGCCACAAATTTCCGCTGGTACTCATCGGTGCGCTTCAGTTCCCCGGACATATAATTCAGAGTCTGAGCCAGGTATCCCATTTCATCTCCGGTGCGGACAGGGATGGTATAGTCGAGATTTCCGGAAGCGTATTCCTGAGCCCCGCGGGTGATTTTTTTCAGAGGGTTATAGATAAAAATCACTACCAGCACCAGAACTACGAAAAAGATCAGGAACAGCAGCAGAAACAGCATATAAAAGCTGGACAGCAGCGCTTCCCGGTCCCGGTAGATATCCTGCATGTCCATGTGGATGGACACGTAGCCCCGGATATTCAGATTGGAGGTGATTGGAACCATGACGCTGAGTACATCGCGGTCAAAGTAATCAAAAAATCTGCCGATGGTATAATAGCCGGATCCCAGGTCCAGAGGATCAAAATCCGGCAGGCTTTCACTGGTCTCCGGATCAAAGGATTCAGAAGTGTTAAGCCGGATCCGGCCGTCTGTGCTTATGAGCCAGATCTGAGAGTTCTGGTACAGGGCCAGGGCCTTGAGATTGTCGTAGATATCCTCCAGAGCTTCGGCATCCGAGATGTAAATAGCGTCCTGGGAAGCGGCGATCTGATCCGCTTCCCGGTACAGCCGGCGGCTGTAGGTTTCCACCAGGCTGTTTTCCACCATTTTGGAACCCAGGGTGGCGATGAGGATAAAGGAGGCAATGCCGATGAGCACATACGCCAGAAAAAATTTCCAGAATAAACGGTTCCGCATTATGATCTGACCTCAAATTTATATCCGATCCCCCAGACTGTGCTGATGGACCAGTTGGCGTGATCTTTGATTTTTTCCCGGAGACGCTTGATATGCACGTCTACGGTCCGGGTGTCACCGATGTACTCATAGCCCCAGATGTGGTCCAGAAGCTGCTCCCTGGTAAATACCTGATTGGGAGAGGAGGCCAGAAAGTACAGAAGCTCCAGTTCTTTGGGGGGCATATCTACGGTTTTCCCTTTATAGATCACGGAATAGTTGGTCTGATTAATAATCAGATCCTGGTATTCCACATATTTTCCCGTAGTCTGAGAAGCGGCGGCAGGAGCCGCGGGCTGGAAACGGCGGAGCACCGCCTTGACCCTGGCTACCAGTTCCTTGGAGTCAAAGGGCTTAATGATATAGTCGTCCGCCCCCAGCTCCAGCCCCAGCACCTTGTCAAATACCTCCCCCTTGGCAGAGAGCATGATAATGGGGAGGTTGGACTTGTGCCGGATCTCCCGGCAGACCTGATAGCCGTCGATGCCGGGCAGCATCAGATCCAGAAGCACCAGGTTGGGCTGAAAAGTTTCCACTTCTTTCAGGGCTTCCTCTCCGTCATTGACAATCCTGCACTCGTAGCACTCCTTCGTCAGATAGAGTGAAATCAGTTCCGCGATATTGTTATCATCGTCCACGATGAGAATTTTCTGTTTAGCAACCATTCTGTATCCTTTCTATTTTTTAAATGTCACAATGGTGACGCCGGCATCGCCCTCTCCGAACTCTGCCAGGTGAAAATCCTGCACGATCTTCTGGCGTCGCAGATAGCTGTGAATTCCCTTGCGCAGGGCGCCGGTGCCTTTCCCGTGTACGATCCGCACACTGGGAATATGGGCCAGATAAGCATCGTCCAGGTATTTGTCCAGCTCCGCCACGGCCTCGTCCACCGTCTTTCCCAGGAGATTGATCTCCGTGCTGACCGAAGCAGACTTGGACATGCGGATTTTCCCGGAACTGGTCCGGCTTAAGCCTCCGCCGGTAATCACCGGCTCGTCAATGAGCTGCAGATCCGAAAGGTGGACCTTGGAGCGGATGATGCCCATCTGTACAAAGAGATATCCTTTGGAATCCGGTTTTGTGCTGACCGTTCCTTTCAGATTCATGCTCAGCACCTTTACACTGTCACCGAGATGCAGGTCGGAGGGCTTCAAAGTACCGGTTTTTTTCTCCGGGGTTTTCATGGCCAGCTTCTCCGCGGCTTTAGACATTTTTCCCCGGAGTTCAGACCGCCGTTTTTCCATTTCTTTCACGGAAATCCCGGCCTTGCCGAACTTTTGGAAATCCCGCATGGTCTGATCCGCGTAGTCCTTGGCTTCCTTCAGGATGGCGTGGGCTTTTTCGCTGGCCTCCCGGAGAATGGATTCCCGCTGGCTGTCCAGCTTCTGCTGCCGGCTGTTCAGTTCATTTTTCAGCCGCTCCACTTCCTGACGGTAGCGGGCCAGTTCTTCTTTTTCGTTTTCCAGAGCTACCCGGTTCTGCTCCAGGGTGGTCAGCACATCCTCGAAGGACTCATCCTGCTCGCTGAGCTGTTCTTTTGCCTCCTGGATAATAAATTCCGGCAGTCCCAGTTTGGCGGAAATGGCAAAGGCGTTGCTTTTTCCGGGTACTCCGATCAGCAGCCGGTAGGTGGGACGCAGAGTCTCCACATCAAATTCGCAGCAGGCATTTTCCACTCCCTCTGTGGAGAGGGCAAAGAGTTTCAGTTCGCTGTAGTGGGTGGTAGCCATGGTGCGGATCCCCTGCCGGTGCAGGAAGGAGAGAATGGCAATAGCCAGAGCAGCCCCCTCCGTGGGGTCTGTTCCGGCGCCCAGTTCGTCAAAGAGAACCAGAGAACGGGAATCTGCCTTTTCCAGAAAAGAGACCGTATTGGTCATGTGAGAGGAAAAGGTACTCAGAGACTGTTCAATGCTCTGCTCATCACCGATATCCGCGTAGACCTGGTGAAACAGGGACAGCTGAGAGCGGTCCAGCGCGGGAATGTGCAGGCCGGACTGGCCCATGAGGGTCAAAAGTCCCATGGTTTTCAGAGAAACAGTTTTTCCGCCGGTGTTGGGTCCAGTGACGATCAGCAGATCAAAGGTCTCACCCAGAGAGAGATCAATGGGAACTACCTGTTTTTTCGGGATCAGAGGATGTCTGGCCTGGCGCAGATGAATTCTGCCGGCTTCATTGAACTCGGGTTTGGTGGCATTCATATCCATGGCAAGAGAGGCCCGGGCAAAAATAAAGTCCAGCTCCGCCATATTTTCCAGGTTATACTGAAGCGCCTCCAGATGTTCCGCCGCGGAGGCGCTTAAAGAGGCCAGAACCGCTTCGATCTCTTTTTCCTCCTGCAGTTCCAGCTCGCGGATTTCATTGTTCAGTTTTACTACAGCCATGGGCTCGATAAAAACGGTGGCCCCGGTGGAGGACTGGTCATGGATCATGCCGGGGACCTGAGAACGGTATTCGGATTTCACCGGCAGGCAGTACCGCCCGCTCCGCATGGTGATGACGGCATCCTGCAGATAAGTACGAAGGGAGCCGTTCATCAGACTGTTCAGCTGGCTGTGGATCCGTTCTCCGTTGAGGCGGATGGAACGGCGGACGTGCCGCAGGGCAGGGCTGGCATCATCGCTGATCTCTTCCTCGGAAAGAATGCAGCGCCGGATTTCAGCGGATAAAGGCGTCAGAGGTTCCAGCAGATCAAAAAGTTCTTCCAGGCTGTCGGCGGGGGCGTCTGCCCGCTCCCGGCGTCCATAGGATTTGACCCGGGCTGTGTTTTCCAGCAGCCCGGCGATAGCCAGCAGCTCCGACTGATTCAGAGAACTTCCCAGAGCCAGCCTTCCCAGAGACGGCTTCAGATCCCGGGCGCTGCCAAAGGAAATGCTTCCTTTTTGAAACAGGCGGCTTAAAGCGTCGCCGGTTTCCTGCTGCCGGCGGCGGATGGTCTCCAGATCTTCCAGAGGCGTCAGAGAACGGCAGAGCTCGGCTCCCAGAGGCGAAGTAGCCCGGGCCGCCAGCAGGTCTATGATTTTATCGTATTCCAGAGTTTTTAAAGCTTTTTTATTCATAATAAATCTCCCCATTATGGCTTCTATTGTACTCTAAAACCGGAAGTTAGGAAAGAGGATTTTGTGGAATTTTATTCATAGATTGTTCATAACTTTTTGTTAAAATAATTCGGAACATGCATATTCAATAGGAGGAACTTTGCCTATGGAACAGAAGCCGGAACACCAGGAGCATGAGCAGAAGGAACTGGAAAAGAAAAATTACAGCTTTATCCGGGAAATTGTCAAGAAAAAACCTCTGGATAAGCGGGGCCTGCTGCGGAAGATTCTCAGTCTGGCAGGAGCGGCTGTGCTGGCAGGAGTGGTTGCCTCCTTTGTGTTTGTCTGGATGGTGCCTGTGGCGGAACGGATGGTAAACGGAGACTCTTCACGGGTCAGTTTTCCGGAGGATGAGGAGGAAACCTCCACTTCCTCCCAGTCTGTCACAGACAGCAGCCAACCAGCGCAGGAAACTCCCATGCCCGCGTCACAGCCGGAGATCGGACTTGAGGAGTACCGGCAGCTGTACAAGGATATGCTGGCTGTGGCGGAAAAACCCAAACGGGCGCTGGTGACGGTTGTGGGAATTTCCAGCGAGATGGATTATTTTAACCAGAATTACGAAAATCAGAAACAGATTTCCGGACTGCTGGCGGCGGATAACGGCCAGGATCTGTTTATTCTGACGGAATACCGGGTGGTAGAAAATGTGGAGAGGATCCAGGTCACCTTTTATGACGGCTCCACGGTAGACGCCATCTATCAGCGGCACGATGCCAACACGGGACTGACTATTCTGAAGGTGGGACTTTCTGAACTGGAGGACAGCACCCGGGAGGGGATCGAACTGGCGCCTCTGGGCAGTTCTTACGGAGTGACTCAGGGCGAGCCCGTGATGGCCATTGGAAGCCCTATGGGCTACAGTGATTCTGTGGCTTACGGCGTAATTACCTCTGTGACCAATAAAATATCCACTCTTGACACAGAGTATAATCTTCTGACCACCGATATCAACGGCAGCGGTGAGGGAAGCGGGGTGCTGATTAATCTGGACGGAGAGATCATCGGGATCATCGCTCAGAGCTACAGCACAGAAGATAAAGATATCATCACAGCCCTGGCAGTTTCTCAGATCAAGGATCTCATCGAGAGCCTCTCCAACGATGAGGCGAGGCCTTATATAGGGATCAAGGGCCAGGATGTGACTGCACAGATCTCCCATAGAACCGGCATCCCTAAAGGAGTGCTGGTGACGGCGGTGCAGGCGGATTCTCCTGCTATGCTGGCGGGAATGAAAGAGTACGACGTAGTAGTAAAAATCGGCGAAGATGAAATATCCAGCTTCCGGCAGTACCGGGATCGGCTGGATCAGCTGACGCCGGGGCAGACTGTGATTCTCACCGCTATGCGCCGGGGAGCGGAAGGATACGCGGAGGTAGAATTCGAGGTCACAGTGGGAGAGATCTGACGCGGCAGAAACGTCAGAGGAAGATAAAAGAAAAAGAGGAGAGTATGATTATGAAATATATCAAAGAATTCCGGGAGGGCATGCGCGCCGCGGGGATTTATCTGTGCAAATTTCGGCAGTCCGCGGTGACGAAAAACGGAAAGCCCTATGAAAATGTGATCCTGCAGGACAAGACAGGCACCATCGACGCGAAGATCTGGGAGCCCAACTCCGTGGGGATCGATGAATTCGACAGTCTGGACTACATAGATATCGTGGGAGATGTGACCAGCTTTGCCGGGGCCCTGCAGGTGTCCATCAAACGGCTGCGCCGGGCCGGAGAAGATGAATACAACCCGGCAGATTATCTTCCTGCCAGCCGGTTCCGGATCGAGGACATGTATCAGGAACTGATGAAATATCTGGAAAGCGTCAAAAATCCCTATCTGCACCAGCTGCTGGAGAGCTGGTTCACAGGGGATCAGGAATTTGTCAAAAGATTCCAGATGAGTTCCGCGGCCAAGAGCGTTCATCACGGTTTTATAGGAGGGCTGCTGGAGCACACTTTGAGTGTGACCCGGATGTGCCATTATTTTTCTAAGGCATACCCTATTCTCAACCGGGATCTGCTGATTACCGCGGCTATCCTTCACGATGTGGGAAAAACAAAGGAACTGTCAGCCTTTCCGGCCAATGACTATACGGATGACGGGCAGCTGCTGGGCCATATCATGATCGGGGCAGAGATGGTTCACGACCGTGCCGGGAAGATTCCCGGATTTCCGGAGCAGCTGGAAAACGAACTGAAGCACTGTATCCTGGCCCACCACGGAGAACTGGAATACGGCTCCCCTAAAAAGCCGGCCCTGGCGGAGGCTCTGGCCCTGAATCTGGCAGACAATGCGGACGCCAGAATGGAGACCTTACGGGAACTCTTTGAGAACTCAGACGGCACTTCGGACTGGCTGGGCTACAGCAGAATCTTTGAATCCAATATCAGAAGGACAGGGGAAATCTGAACCCCTGTCTTCTTTTTTCAGAAGCGGCAGAGAAAATGCCGTTTATTTCCAGGGAGAGAACAGATGGAGTTTAAAAAGAATAATACGGTGATCCTCCGCATCGAGGATATGAGCCAGGATGGACTGGGTATCGGAAAGGCGGAGGGCTACGCCCTTTTTGTAAAAGATACAGTGATCGGGGATCTGGCAAAGGTGAAGATCCTGAAAACAAAAAAGAATTACGGTTTTGCCAGGCTGGAGGAGCTGCTGGAGGCTTCAGACAAGCGGACAGAACCAAAGTGTCCACTGGCCCGGCCCTGCGGAGGCTGCCAGCTGCAGATGATGAAATATGAGGAGCAGCTCCGCTGGAAAGAACAGAAAGTACGCAGCGATCTGCAGAGGCTGGGAGGATTTCAGGAAATCCCCATGGAACCTATCCAGGGCATGGAGAATCCTTTCCGCTACCGGAACAAAGCCCAGTTCCCCATTGGATACGACCGGGAGGGGAAACTGGTGGCCGGTTTTTACGCCGGCAGAACCCACACCATCATACCGGCAGATGATTGCCTTTTGGGCAGCGAGAGCAATCGCCGGATTTTGGGGCGGATCCTGGACTGGATGGGGCGGTACGGTATTGCCGCCTACCGGGAGGACACAGGAAAGGGGCTGGTGCGCCACGCGCTGATCCGCAGCGGCTTCGCCACCGGGGAGATCATGGTCTGTCTGGTAATCAACGGGAAACAGTTTCCCCGGGGAAAAGAACTGACAGAGAGCCTGACGCAGATCCCGGGCATGACTTCTATTACCTTCAGCTCCAATACCCGCCGGGACAATGTGATCCTGGGAGACTCCTATGAAGTCCTCTGGGGGCAGGACTATATCACTGACTCCATCGGAGAGATCCGCTATCAGATCTCGCCTCTGTCTTTTTATCAGGTAAATCCGGTTCAGACCCGGCGGCTGTACCGGCAGGCACTGGAGTACGCGGGCCTTACGGGAAAGGAAACGGTCTACGACCTCTACTGCGGCATCGGCACCATTTCCCTGTTCCTGGCCCAGAGAGCCGGAAAAGTCTTCGGGGTGGAGATTGTGCCCCAGGCAGTGGAGGACGCCAGAGCCAACGCCCGATTAAACGGAATTACGAATGCGGAATTTTTTGCCGGCCGGGCGGAAGAGATTGTGCCTCGGCAGTACCGGGAGCAGGGAATCCGGGCGGATGTGGTGGTGGTGGATCCTCCCCGGAAGGGCTGCGGAGAGGAACTGCTGGAGACTATGACAGCCATGGCCCCGGAGAAGATCGTTTATGTCAGCTGCGACCCGGCCACTCTGGCCAGGGACCTGAAATATCTGTGCGCCAGGGGGTATGAGCTGAAGAAGGTGAGGGCCTTTGATCAGTTTCCGCAGACGGTGCATGTGGAGACGGTTGTCTTGCTTTCCAAGGGAGAAATCGACTCGAAAAAGGTTCGTGTGGAGTTCTCGTTGGAGGATATGGATATGTCTGGATTCCAGAAAGGTGCGACCTATGAACAGATTAAGGCTTATGTGCTGGAGAAGTTTGAATTGAAGGTATCGTCTCTGTATATCTCCCAGATCAAGCGGAAATGCGGTCTGGATGTAGGGCAGAACTATAATTTGTCGAAGAAAGAAAACGCCAAAGTGCCAAAATGCCCGCCAGAAAAGGAAGCAGCGATTATGGATGCACTGAAATATTTCCAGATGATAATGTAGTATTTGAAATGGTCAGGATTATATAAGTCCTGGCCATTTCGAGGTCAAACCTTCGTTGAAATCATCACGGATTCGTGATATGCTTATCTATAATTTATACGTTGTTAAAAACCGTGGAGGGCATCTATGGCTGTACAATACAATA
>ERZ1643249.80-NODE-80-length-138110-cov-19.216356_pt1 | contig 138110 bp, 111 predicted proteins | sample MGYA00579263_ERZ1643249 | MGnify/ENA primary metagenome ERZ1643249 (study PRJEB29033, sample SAMEA4952264) | chicken gut metagenome | biome: Broiler Chicken; feature: Gastrointestinal Tract; material: Caecum | place: Ireland | collected 2018 | study: Broiler...
AAGATTTATTTGAGCTTAATCTCTCGCTGTGTTGCACTTAGTTTGACAATTCATCTATGTATTTTAAAAACTTTATTCCGTATCTTCGGTATCGAGCGGGTCGATGTGCTCGAAGATTATGTTGTCGGCCACGTTCATGGCGCGCTCTTCCTTCTCTTCGCTGTTCACCGTCCACGCGAGTACCTGCACGCCGCGCCGTTTCTTTTTTGCCACATATCTGTTGGGCAGGTAGTTTATGTCGTAAGATATAAAGTCGGCGTGCATTATGCGGTAGAATTTGAGCGTGCGCAGCATATAGTTCAGAAAACTGCGCTTCTTTTTTATAAGTTTATACGAGCTTAGGTATCCCACGGCGTATTCGTCTGTGTGCGACTTCAGATATTTGACCGCCAGCGGGTGGAAAGATTGCAGCGCCACCATGTCCTTGTAGGGGTAATCTTCAAGTTCGCGCAGCAGCTCGTCTGCCTGCGCTTCGTTGAACATGCGCCTGAACTTCAGTTCAATAAGCAGGGGCACCCGTCCGTCTACAAGTTTCAAAACTTCCGGCAAAAAGGGGATCTTCTGGCCGTCTTTAAGCGTGTATTCTTCCAGTTCTTCCGAGGTGAGCCTCTCGGCGACGCCCGGCTTGTCGGTCATTCTTGAAAGGTATGAGTCGTGTATCACGCACAGCTTGTTGTCCTTGGTGAGGTGCACGTCCAGCTCTATGCCGTAACCGCTTTCGATCGCCCGCCTGAAAGCCTCCATCGAGTTTTCGCACACGCCTTCGCCGTGTAGCCCGCGGTGAGCTATGTGAAAGCTCATGAATTTATCACTCAGCTTCTTTCTTACGATTTCCATGTCCGTACTTCCGTAATTTTTCGTGTGTATATGCGCTGAATATATTTGCAGTACAAAATTTTATCCTGCGTCGCAATGCGCAATTTTATTTTTAAAATAATTTATCGTTCGTCGTCTGCAGCCGCATAGTCGTCGGCAACATAATCGTCTGCAGGATCGTCGAGACCGTCTGCAGGGTCATATATGCCGTCGGACTCCTCATATGCGGCGCGCTTTCCGAGCGCCGCTCTGCGTAAGAGCAGAAACAGGCGGGACAGACTGTAAAATGCGAAGAAGATCGCCACATATACCATGTAAAGGCCCAGTACATACAGTACGTTTATCTCATAGCCCCACATGGTTATGGTGACGACGGGCGGGACCTCGAACGGCAGGGGATTTATCTGCGTAAACGCGTAATTTGGCAGAATAATGTCGTCGCCCTCAAGCCCGAGGCTCATCGAATATCCCGTTACGGCGGCGCTCGCCGCACTCGCCGCCATTATCACGGCAAAGTAATAGACGAGCGGTATTATGCAGTCATTTATCCGGAATTTATATATGCCGAGCGCAGAGGGGAGTACGCATAATATGAACAAAAGAATATGCGTTACGCAGAAATAGAGTATGGAATAGCTGCAGAATATGCCGTAGTTCGACATACTGTCTTTGCCGAAGTATGCAAAGACCGACAGCGCCCCGCCTGCGTGCACGAAAAATGATATAGAATACAGCGTCCTCTTTTTCAAAAATACCGAGAGCGAAGAAACATAGACCCCTATATTACATATAAACAGCGGGACGCAAGCCAAAACAGTGTTATAAACATTGTAGCCGTCGCCCATCACCATGCTGTCTTTGCTGTGGTACTGCAGAAGCAGCGCGCCCGCCGCCGCACACAGCCAGCGGCATTGCTCCGCGCGCGGCTTATTCTTTAAAAAGAAGTAGCCGCCCAAAGTTGCGCCCGCAAGCGCAGCGACAGCCAGAAAATGCCATACGGTGAAATTTTTAAACCGCAGGAAACTGTCCTGAGGAATGGTGTTTATGTCGAAAAAATTTTCAAATATGTTTAGCGGTACGGCTGCGGCCATCGCCGCGGCGAGGTATATAAAGCTGTCCGCACGCACTTTAAAGCCGTAAATCGCAAAGACAGCTGCGCAAGCGCCCAGCATGCATGTGCTTTCCGCGGCAAACAACGCTATGTGCGCCCACTTCGGCATGAACAGGTTGATGGAGTTGTATATTTCCTGTGCGGGCGTTTCGGCAACCTTGGTTATGTCGAAGAAATTTCCGATAGTGAGTGCGGATATAGCCACGGCGACCGGCATTATATATTTCGCGCAGTCGGCGCACCGTTTGTTGCAAAAGAAGAGCGCGCCTGCTATGAGCAACAGTCCCGCCTTTTTTATCCATTGCGCAAAGGCAAAAATTCCGAATTCGGATATTCTGTTGAATATGTAGTAGTCCGAAACTGTGAACGTCAGCGCGAGCGCGGCAACGAGCATTATTGCGGCAAACACCCGTCCGGCAGTTCGGGCTGCGTTGTGATTTATCATGGTGCATTAATTATAGTCCGTTGTCTGCCGTTTTGTCAACCTGTGCGGGACTGTAAAATTGTGACGGCGCGGCATAAAAGCCGCGCCGTTGCATATATTTTCTTATTTTTCTGTAAGGGCCTTTAAAAATTGCAGCAGTGCCTGCTGTTGGCCGTAACTCAACCGCAGGTAATATTTCAGCAGCAGATCTATGTCAGAGTCCTCCCGTTCATATAGGATCGAATTGCTTTTACCAAGCAGTTCGTCGGTAGATACGCCGAAGCAGTCGGCAAGTTTTATTACGGTAGAAATATCCGGCTCGCTTGCGCCGCTCTCCCAATTGCTGATGTTCCTTTGAACATTTCCGATTTTTTCTGCCAATTGCTTCTGTGTCAGGCCGGCTTCTTCGCGCAGTTCTCTTAATCTCATCATAGCTTCACCTTTACTAATTTTTACCAAAATAATTACTAAAAATGTTGACATAGTATAAAAATTACTGTATACTATCAATTGTTAAGTAAAAAAATTACTTAAAACTAAAATCAAGGCTTAACAGCCCAAAGAACAAAGGAGGAAGGTTTTATGGTGTGTGTAAATCATCGCGACAGGGAAGCTGTTGCGCAATGCAGCGAGTGCGGGGCATATATATGTGCTGAATGCGCGCAAAAGTCGGAGCCTTTAAAGAGCGTGTGCGGTACGCTTTGTCCGAGTTGTTATCGCGATAAAATAACGCAGACGCGCGATTACTATTCGGGGCAGCGCAAAAAAAAGCTCGCTTCGGCAATAGTAAGTCTTATATGTTATGTTTCAGGCTGGATATTTGCGGCAGCAATTCCGGGCATGGTATTTACGGTTATAGGCATTGTGCTCATGGGCATATATCCTGCAATCGCATGGTTCAGGTTTGCGGGTAAATCAATTGACGATTATGATGCCAAACACGGCGCGACTTATGTTGTAACAGATAGCGGCGTGCACAGGGACAGAGCCGTATGGCTGAGGGTGGTATTTTTCTTCGCTGGGCTTATATTCGGCATATTTATTACGCCGATCAATATAATACGCTGGTTTATAAGCGCGGCAAAGAATAAAAAAACTGCAAAAATGTACGAAGCTGAACTTGCTTCGCTTTAATTGAATAATATGTGCGGCGCCTTTCTCTGATTTAACGCGGGGGAGGCGCCGATTTATTGTTCCGGCAAAAATCTTGCGTTGAGGGGCGATGAAAATTACCCCTTGCCAAATTCGGCGTTTGGTTATATAATGTATGCGTGGCGGCGCCATGCGCACACGCGGCGCGCCACGCTCAAAGGAGCATTTATGAAGCAGGCGTTCAATCCTTTTTTACCCCTTGGCGAATACATACCCGACGGCGAGCCGCACGTCTTTGGCGACAGAGTATATCTCTTCGGCAGTCACGACAGGGCCGGCGGCACATCTTTCTGCATAAACGATTACGTCTGCTGGTCGGCGCCCGCGGACGATTTGAAGAGCTGGCGGTATGAGGGCGTCATCTACCGCCGCGGGCAGGACCCGCTCAATTCTGACGGCTCGCATGCTTTGTTCGCGCCCGACGTCTGCCGCGGACCCGACGGGCGCTATTATCTTTATTACGCGCTCGACTTCGTGAGCGTGATCTCCGTCGCCGTATGCGATACTCCCGCGGGTGAGTACAAATTTTACGGCCATGTGCACTTTAAAGACGGGCATGTGCTTTCTTCGCGTGCGGGCGAGCCATACGCCTTCGACCCCGGCGTGCTGTGCGAAGGGGAAAACGTATATCTTTATATGGGTTACTGTCCCTATCCTCCCAGGCATCTTATGGAGGTTCCTAAAACATACACGCATGCATGGGTATATAAACTTGCGCCCGACATGCTCACGATAGAGGGAGAGGGCAGGCCTGTGGCGCCCTCCTGCTCAAATTCGGCGGGTACGGGTTTCGAGGGGCACGAGTTCTTCGAGGCCTCGTCGATAAGAAAGGCGGAGGGGAGATATTATTTCATCTGGTCGTCCTACTACGGGCACGAACTGTGCTACGCCGTATCGGAAAGCCCCGAAGGACCATTTGAATTCGGCGGTACGATAATTTCCAACGGCGATATAGGCATGGGCGGAATAATCGACGAAAATGACTGCAACAACTATATCGGCAACAACCACGGTTCTATCGAAAAGATAGGGGGCAGGTGGTATGTTTTCTGGCACCGCCACACCAACGGCACGTCGTTTTCCCGTCAGGCGTGCGCCGAGGAGATAAAAATCATGCCCGACGGCGCCATCCCCCAGGTCGAGATGACGAGCTGCGGTTTAAACGGCGGGCCGCTTTACGGCATCGGAGAATATCCCGCGGCCATAGCCTGCAATTTAAAGAGCGGCGGCGGCACGCGCAGGGGCGATATCCCTCACGGCGGCGCTCACCCTTATATCACGCAGGACGGGGAGGACGGCGACAGTTCCGCCGTGCAGTATATCGCAAACTTAAAAGAAGGCGCCCTGTGCGGTTTCAAGTATTTTAATGGCGCGGGCGCAGATAAAATAAGCGTCGTTATCCGCGGCACGGCAAGAGGATATTTTGTCGTGAGCGACGGGAATAAAGACATTGCAAAGATAGAGCTTACCCCTTCGGCAGAATGGAAAAAGTTCTGTGCGCCCCTTGCCGCAAGGGAGGGGATTTTTCCGCTGTATTTCACCTTCCGCGGAGAGGGGTACGCCGATTTTCTCTCGTTTGAGCTGCAGCGATAGCGGCGCAAAAATAAAAACGCGCCTTTTGTTGCATTTACGGGCGCAATAAGTTATAATATAGAAGGCCGATTGCATCAGTGAGCCTGATTTCGGCAAAAAAGTTTTTTATTTGGAGTGTGGCGGTTTAAGCCGTCAAAATTTATCGGAAGTTTTATGCAAAAATTTATTCTATCTACAGATTCGACTTGCGACCTGTATGCCGGTTTCATTAAGGAAAACGACATAAAGTTCGTCAGCCTTACATACACGGTAGAGGATAAGGCCGGGAACATAACCGACGGGCTGGACGCCTTCACCGACTATTCGCAGTATGTGGATTTTTACAACATGTTGCGCGATGGCAGTCTTTCGCGCACCTCGATGCTCAACTATGAAAGTCATATGGCGCATTTCACGGCGCTTGCCAAAGAGGGCGCGGAGGATGTGGTGCACTTCACCATATCAAGCGGGCTTTCGCCTACGGTGACCGTCGCGGAAAAGGCGGCCGCCGAAGTGAAAAAGAGTTACCCTAAGTTCAATGTATATGCTATAGATTCGCTCTCGGCGACTATCGGCCAGGGCGCGCTCGTCCGTGCCGCGCTGCGCATGCGGAACGAGGGAAAGACCGCCGCTGAGACGGCAGAGTATGTAAAGGCGTTGCGCTTTAAAATTCAATACATGATCGCCGCAAACGATTTAAATTATTTAAGGAGGGGCGGCAGGGTGTCGTCGGTGGCCGCGGTCGCGGGCACCATGCTGGGAATAAAGCCCATACTCACCTTCTCGCGCGAGGGCAAGCTGGTAGTCGCGGACAAGGTGCGCGGAATGAAGCGCGCTTTTGCGCTGGCGCTTGAAAAGATGGAAAAATACCCTCCGTCAGACGAGCACGGCTTCTTCTGGATAGTTCATACCGACGCGGAGGAGGATGCGCACAAACTTGCCGACATGGTGGAGGAGAGGTATGGCGTACGTCCCGATATAAGCATAATGGGGCCCGTGATAGGTTCTCATGTCGGCCCGGGAGCCGTGGCCATAATCTGGAAGTCGGACATCGAAAGAAACGACGGATAATGCGGTTAAAATAAATAGGGCCGCCGCGCAAGTTTTGCGCGGCGGCTTAAATTGTATCTATTATTTATTTTATTTTCAGCATCCTGTCCAAAAGGGTGTAGCCCTTTTCAATGAATACGCCCGTATTCTTCGCCTCGGTCTCGGTGTAGCGCTTTGCTCCGTTGCCCAGATCTTTTACGTTGGTGTATAAAAGGTAGGGCACTGGGTCGGCAACGTGCGTCTTTATCGCGCAGGGAGTGGGGTGGTCGGGGCAGATAAGCATGCAATAGTTTTCGCCCGCCGCCTCAAGTCTCTCTTTGAGCGTCTTTACCACGAGCCCGTCGATCTGCTCGATAGAGAATATCTTGTGTTCGACGTCGCCGTGATGGCCGCACTCGTCGGGTCCCTCCATGTGTATGTATACATAATCCAGCCCGCCGTCCGTAAGTTCGCGCGCGGCGGCCTCGGCTTTTCCCGGAAAGTTGGTGTCGTAATTGCCCGTCGCGCCCTCCACGGGTATGAACTTCATGTCGGCGAGCAATGCTATGCCCTTTACGAGGTCGACGGCCGATATAACGCCTCCCTTCAGGCCCGTCTTTGCGGCAAAATTCTCAAGCGCCGGCTTTGTGCCCTCGCCCCACAGCCAAAGGCTGTTTGCGGGGTTTTTGCCCGCGGCCATGCGCGCCCTGTTTATCGGGTGGTCCTTCAAAAGCCCGTAGCTTTTCTTCATCAGCGCAAGATAGCGCTCCGCGCACGGCCCCTTCGGCAGGTATTCCGTTATCTTTCTGTCTGAAATGTCGTGCGGAGGGGTGAGCGTATGTCCGGTTCCGCCGTTTTCCGCCACAAGACAGTGGCGGTAGGATACTCCGGGATAGAGCGTAAGGCCGTCGCCGTCGAGCTCCTTTTTAAGGTAATTTATAAGCTCTTTCGCCTCGTCCGTCGTTATCTCGCCCGCCGAATAGTCGGCCATGGCCATGTCCTCGTAGTTCTCACCGCCCGCAAGGGTCACAAGGTTGGCGCGCAGAGTAACGTCGGTATCTCTTAAGTTTATGCCCATGGCCACCGCCTCCAAAGGGGAGCGGCCCGTGTAGTACTTAGCGGGGTCGAAGCCCATTACCGACATGTTCGCCACGTCGCTGCCGGGCGCAAAGCCTTTTGGAACGGTGCGGAACAGTCCTAACTCTGCGTGCGGAGCAAGTTTATCCATATTGGGCGTATTTGCATATTCAAGGCAGGTCTTGCCGCCCAGTTTTTCAATGGGCCAGTCGGCCATGCCGTCGCCCAGAACTACTACATACTTCATTAATTTTTACCTTTAATATAATTAACAGAATAATTAATTTTTATCTGATTAATTTTATTTTCAACTTTTATTTATTTAAATTCCAGTCCACGGGCGCCTTGCCGTGAGAGATGAGGTAGTCGTTGCACTTTGAAAAGGGGCGGCTGCCGAAAAATCCGTTGTATGCCGAAAGGGGGGAGGGGTGCGCGCTCTCCAATATCAGGTGGCGGTTTCTGTCTATCAGCCCGCGCTTGGAGCGGGCGTTTCCGCCCCATAAAATGAACACCGTGTGCTCGGTCTTTTCAGAGATGAGCTCTATCACGCTGTCGGTAAACCACGCCCAGCCGCAGTTTGCGTGCGAGTTGGCGCGGTGCTCGCGCACGGTGAGGGTGGTGTTCAAAAGCAGCACGCCCTCGTTTGCCCATTTTGTAAGGTCGCCGCAGTTTGGCTCTCTTATCCCCAGATCGCTCTCTATCTCCTTGTAGATATTTTTGAGCGACGGGGGGAGCGGTACGCCCGGTTTTACCGAAAAGCACAGCCCGTGCGCCTGCCCCGGCTCGTGGTATGGGTCCTGCCCCAGAATCACAACTTTCAGCTTATCCAGAGGCGTAAAGCGGAAGCAGTTATATAAGTCGTACATGTCGGGGTAGACTATGTAGTGGCTGTATTCGTATATCAGAAATTCGCGTATCTTTTTATAGCGCCCGTCGTCGAACAGCGGCTTCAGTGCCTCGTCCCAGCCGCCGCCAAGGGGCTTCACAGTTTCTCCAGCACGGCAGCATAGGCCGCGCATTCGCGCTTTGCGCCCTCAAGGTCATGCTCCGAGCAGTTTCCGCACTCTTCGCGCCTGCTTCCCGGTATCTCGGTGAATTCCTGCGCTCTTTTAAAGCAGTCCTTCAGCATTTCAAGCACCTGCGCATGGTTCAAGCCGTATGTCAGCAGATAGAAACCCGTGCGGCAGCCCATGGGGCCGAAGTAGATTATGCCGTCCTTATATCGGCCGTTGCGCAAGATCGTGGCGCCTATGTGCTCTATCGTGTGCAGCGCATTCTGCTCCATGTAGTCGCCCGCATTAGGTTTTTTAAAGCGCAGATCCCAGGTGGTCACGCCGTGATTTTCTCCGCACTCGTAGAGGCCCGGCTCTATCAGGTCGTGGTTCTTTGAAAAGGAAGGTATTTTCTCCATAATATTCTCCGTAAGGCGGAACACTTCCGCAATATTTTATCCGCGCAATTTTTGTATTGCTGCGTTAAATATATCTTTCGTTTCGCTTTCAAGGTTTTTATAGCACAGCGCTATATTGCGTCCGTATTGCTCGGTCGTGCTGCCGCTGCCCGCTATATCGGAAACCGTTTTGAACATAAACAGGGGGGTGCCGGTGTGCGCGCAGACGTGCGCCATCGCCGCGCCCTCCATGTCCCGCAGGTCGGCTTTAAAGTCCCCGGTGAGCATCTTAAAGTCGGCAATATCGTCGTTGAACCTGTCGCCCGTGGCCAGTTTTTTGACGGCGTAGCCGTCTGCGACAGGCAAGGTAAGCCAACGATCTTCAAACTCGTTCAATACGCCCATTGCGGTGCCGTTTATCTGCCGCAGGTCAAAGTCGTATTCGGCCGCGCGTCCTACAGCATATATGCCGCCCACCTGCATGGAGGCGTTCAGAGCGCCCGCCGTGCCTGCGTTTATTATGGCTTCGGCGCCGTATCTTCCGACGGCCATGGCCGTCCCCAGCGCAGCGTTGACCTTGCCCACGCCGCATACTATGACGCGGACGTCCTCGCCGCACAGCTTTCCGCTGTATACCTTTTTATTGTAAACGATTTCATGTCCCGCGTCCTGCATATTTGCAACTACGGGCGCCGCTTCGCCCTCTAAGGCTATAACAAAACAAATCATACCGCTATTATAGCAAATGCGTAAAAATAACGCAAATTTTTGGCGGAAAAAAGTGTGTGCGGGGCAAATTTTGCGGCGTGCGCGCTCCGTAGGCAACATGCAGGCGCGGCACGCCCTTAAGTGGGCGCGCCGCGCAACAAATCATAATGTTTTCCTGATTTCATACTCTGCGCTCTCCGCGCATAACGCCGTGACGGCGCGGTCCGTGACGTGAAAGACTATCTGTTCTTTAACCGTTTCGCCGTCGAGGTACAGCCTCCCGCCGATAAAGCTCAGGCGCTTTACGTATCCCCAGACGGTGCCGCCCATATATTTCACAAAGGCTTCGCGCGCCGTCCAGTGCATTAAAAAGTCACGCTCGCAGGTTATCTCTGCCCGCTCCTTTCCGCAGAAGGAAGCAAGCACCGCTCCGCGCTCTTTGCCGCGGAATGCCTCGGTGTCAACTCCAACGGGATTTTCCGAAACGGCTATCGCGCATGTCCCGCCGCTGTGCGACAGGCTGAACTGTACGCCGTTGCCATCAACATACGGTTTGCCGTTCTGCGTGCGCAGTATTTTCTGCGGACGGCCGCACTCACTTTCAATCAGCCGGTCGAGCGTCTCTTCGCGTTTATTTTCGGGGCAGAAGTACAGACAGATCATAGCATCAGCGACTCTATGTATTCGATCTGTTCCTTTGTGGCAAGGTGCTGCGTAAATGCGCAGGCGCTGCCCGCCGCCGTCGCAAAGTTGAGCGCGGAAAAATAGTTGCCGGAGGCGAGGTATTCGTGTATAAAGCCTGCGATCATGCTGTCGCCCGCGCCCACGGAATTTACAAGTTGTCCGCGCGCCGCGCGCACATACAGCGCCTGGTCTGCCTCGGTCACCATAACGGCGCCGTCGCCGCCCATGGAACAGATGACGTTGCGCGCGCCCTGCTTCTGCAGTTCCCGCGCGCAGGCGGCTATCTCCTTGGTGTTTGGCAGCGTCTTAAGTCCGAAGATCTCGCTCAGCTCAAATATGTTGGGCTTTATCAGGAAGGGGCGGTATTTTAACGTGTTTGTCAGAAGCGCGCCGCATGCGTCTACGACTACGTTTATGTTTTTCAGCGGCTTCAGCTTTTTCAGCAGGTTCTCGTAAGTCCTGTCGTCGAGGGTGGAGGGCACGCTGCCGCAGATGACCAGCCAGTCGCCCTCTTTCAGTCTCGTCTTAAGGCTGGAAATAAGGCGGGCAACGTCGTCTTCGGAGACAATTGCTCCTAGGCCGTTTATGTCGGTCTCGGTAGTGCTCTTTATCTTAACATTTATGCGGCTCTGTCCCCCGACTTTCAAAAACTCGTGCTCAAGGCCCATAGCCGTAACCTTTTCGTCTATGGCATTGCCGGTGAAGCCCGCAACAAAACCGTAGGCAAAGGATTCGTCGCCCAACTCTTTTAAAGCGAGCGAAACGTTGAGGCCCTTGCCGCCCACGGTTATATATTCGGTGGCGGTGCGGTTTACTATCCCGCTCTTGAGATTGTTGACTTTTACGTAATAATCTAACGAAGGATTAAACGTTATTGTATATATCATTTTTCCTTTTGCCTCGGCTGCGGATACGCATAAGGCAACCCATCATACTTCACGAATAACTTTATAATATTTGCACATAAAAGTCAATTAAAAGAGGCTTTGCGTGCAAATGAAATTTTTTGCAGTCCATGCTTTGTTTCATGTTTCGGCCGAAATTTATTATAAAAAAACCGCGCAAAACCTGCGCGGTTTTTTACGGCAAGAGGAACATGGTTCCTCAAAATCACGGAAAACGCAACGCGCGGCCCGCGCTGCGTTTTCGTGAATATCTTTTGGTGGACCTGCAGAGAGTTGCACTCTGGTCTTACGGGGGTCGGGCGGGCTTTCTACATACTTAGTTTACCTTTTATCTTGCTCCGCCCCTCCCGGTAAACGGGGAAAGGGCGGCAGCGTGCCGCAGAATTACAGTTTTAAAGGCGCGGCAAAACCCTAAAAACCGTTATCCGCCTTAATGACGCCCCCTGCGCGCGGCGGAGATGCGCAGGCGACGGACCGCTTAAACTTTAAGCAGCGCAAGCCATTGCAGGTGCCCTGTAAGCAGGGAATGCAACAACTTTTGAATCTTTTGATTCTGCGTTTAAATTTAAATTCCGTTTTTACGAAGCCGGACCTTCGGTATGCTTACTCCGTCCTCTGCCCGCAATCGAAACTGTGTCAGGCCCGAAGTCACCCGGCGGAGATAATTTTCCGCGGCTGATTTATTATAAACGCGCAAAGCAAAAAAATCAACAAAAACTATATGAATTTTTTGGGGAAGAGTTTACAATTTAAGGTAAAATGCCCGCTTTCAGTCGGCGTCCTCGTCCAGCGCCTCAATGTAAAAACTTACGAAGCGGAAGCCGTCGTTGCAAGAAATCATTGCCGACTTCCTGTTCTTCATCCAACCGCCGTATATGCCTTCTCCGCTGCACGAGAGCGCGAGCACGAACGGCGACATGCTCTCCCAGGCGCTTTCACACAATCCCTCGGGGCGAGTCCAGCCGTTGGCAATGAATGTGTCGCCTTCTCTTATGTCGCAGGCGTGTTCGATGGGGTTTTCGTATTTTTCCATGAGGTCGTCGTAGCGCGCTGTGCGTACGGCCGTAATTTTGCACTTCTTCATAGACGGCTCCTTATTGGCGGTACAATCATTATAGCACGCGGCTCCCGTGATGTAAACGCGCTGCGCAATTTTATTTGTTAGCATTTAACAAAAATATTGTGCGCGTTCTGTAAAAGGCTTGTATGCCGGTAAAAATATAAATATCGTTTGACATTAAATTTATTTTTTGCTAAAATTCGCTTGTTTTGCATGCGGCGCGGCGGATAATCCCGCCGCGCCGCTCACACGGAAGCACCCGATGTGAGTTTGTTTATTTCGTCAAAATTTATTCCGTCAAAGTTTTTATTTATAGAGAGAGGAGGTTTTATGGTAAAAGAAATTGCGCACAGCCTCAGGGAGTATAAGCGCGTATCGATTGCCACCCCCGTGCTCGTCACTTTTGAAGTGTTGCTCGAATGTCTCATTCCCTATGTGATAGCAATACTCGTCGACGAGATACAGGGCGGGTGTACGCTCGAAACTATTCTGATATACGGCGCGATACTGATCGTAATGGCCGCGGCTTCGCTGGTGTTCGGCGTATGTTCGGGCGCGGCGTGCGCGTCGGCTTCGAGCGGGCTGGCAAAGAATTTGAGGAAGGATATGTTCTATAAGATACAGTCGTATTCCTTCCAGAATATCGATAAGTTCAACGTGTCCTCGCTTATTACGCGAATGACCACCGACGTCACCAACGTGCAGACGGCCTACATGCTGCTCATACGCCTTGTGGTGCGCTCGCCGCTAATGCTCATATTCAGCTTTGTGATGGCATTCGTTATGGGAGGAAATCTCGCGTGGGTATTCGTGGCGGTGGTGCCCCTCCTCGCTGTCGGCCTCACCATAATAGTGGTAAAGACGATCCCGCTCTTTCACAGGGCGTTCAGAAAGTATGATAAACTCAACAATTCCGTGCAGGAGAACGTTAAGGCCGCGCGCGAAGTAAAATCTTATGTGCGCGAGGACTACGAGCAGAAGAAGTTCGGCGCCGCTTCGCATGATCTGAGGATGGATTTCCAGAAGGCCGAAAGGATACTCGCCTTCAATTCGCCCATAATGCAGTTCTGCCTGTATGTGGTAATGTGCGTGGTGCTCACATACGGTTCGTACCTCGTGATAACAGGCGTCGGCAACGAGAGCTCTATAGGCATAGGCGAGCTCTCGTCCATTCTCACCTACGGCTTTATGATGCTCAACAGCCTGATGATGCTCTCCATGGCGTTTACGATGATAGCTATGGCGGGCGAATCCGGCAGGAGGATCGTGGAGGTGCTCAAAGAGGAGAGCAGTCTGCAAAATCCCGCGCAGCCCGTATATGAGGTAAAGGACGGCAGCGTTGACTTCGATGACGTCAGCTTCAAGTATTCCGCCGCCGCAGAGAGAAACGCCCTTTCCGATATCAACCTGCACATAAAATCGGGCGAAACGATAGGCATTATCGGCGGCACAGGCTCGTCGAAATCTACTCTCGTGCAGCTCATTTCCCGCCTGTACGACGTATCGGAGGGCAGCGTAAAGGTCGGCGGCATCGACGTGCGCGAGTACGACATAGAGACTTTGAGGAACAGCGTCGCCATGGTGCTTCAGAAGAACGTCCTGTTTTCGGGCACGATAAAGGAGAACCTGCGCTGGGGCGACGAGAACGCCACCGACGAGGAGATAACGGAGGCGGCCCGTCTTGCCTGCGCCGATGAGTTTATCGAGCGGTTCCCCGAAAAGTACGATACTTATATCGAGCAGGGCGGTGCAAACGTGTCGGGCGGACAGAAGCAGAGACTGTGCATAGCCCGCGCGCTGCTTAAAAAGCCCAGGATTCTCATTCTGGACGACTCCACTTCGGCGGTAGATACGCATACCGACGCAAAGATACGCAAGGCCATGCGCGAATATATACCCGCAACCACCAAGATTATAATTGCCCAGCGTACGGCCTCGGTAGAGGACGCCGACAGGATAATCGTGATGGACGGCGGCAAGATAGACGATATCGGCACGCATGCCGAACTGTTGAAGCGCAACGCCATATACCGCGAGGTGTACACCTCGCAGAATAAGGAGGGACACGACCTTGAAGACTGAAAAGAAAAAGGGCGTACTCCGCCGCCTGTTTAAAACGGTGCTCTCTTTCTATCCCGTGCTGCTGCCCGTTGCCATAGCGTGCATAACGCTCACCGCCATAGTGGGAGCGGTGCCCGCAATATTCATGCAGAGGGTAATCGAAAATATAACCGCAGCTATCAAAAGCAATACGCCTTGGTCGGAAGCGGGCGGCCCCATACTCAACGACGTGTATATACTCATTGCGCTGTATGTAACTTCGCTTGCCTCGGGCACGGCGTTCGGTCAGCTGATGACGATAATCACGCAGGGCACGCTTGAAAAGCTGCGCGACAAGATGTTCAACGGCATGCAGCGCCTGCCCGTAAAGTTCTTCGATACCACAGGCCACGGCGACATAATGAGCTATTACACCAACGATATCGACACGCTGCGCCAGCTCATTTCACAGTCTGCTCCTCAGATACTCATCTCGGGCATAACGGTGCTTTCGGTGCTGTTTATCATGCTCTACTACTGCCTGTGGCTTACTTTGGTCGTGCTTGCAGGTACTGCCGTTATGCTCATCGTAACCAAAAAGATAGGCGGCGGCAGCGCACGCTATTTCGTAAAGCAGCAGCAGGCGATAAGCGAGGAGGAGGGCTATGTCGAAGAGATGCTCACCGGCCAGAAGGTGATAAAGACATTCTGCCATGAAGAGGCGGCGGAGGCGGGCTTCGACGAGGTAAACGAAAGGCTGTACGACGCCAGCCGCCGCGCCAACAGGTATGCCAATATGCTGGCGCCCGCGCTCTTCAACATAGGCAACGTGCTGTATGTAATTCTCGCGGTCATCGGCGGCGTATTCCTCACGTTCAACGTTTTGAACGTCAGCTTTTCGGGCATGGCAATATCCATAAGCGTTGTAGTGCCCTTCCTCAATATGGCAAAACAGTTTACGGGTAATATAAACCAGGTTTCCCAGCAGGTAAACTCTGTCGTAATGGGCATTGCGGGAACCGCGCGCGTGTTTGACCTTATCGACCGCCCGCCTGAAGTGGACGACGGCTATGTGACGCTTGTGCGCGCCCGCGAGGAGAACGGCGAAATAGTGGAGTGCAAAGAGCGTACGGGCATGTGGGCATGGAAACATCCCCATCACGCCGACGGCTCAGTCTCCTACACAAAGCTCCGGGGCGATGTGAGGATGTTTGACGTTGACTTTGAATACGAACCCGGAAAGCCCGTGCTCCGCGGCGTATCGCTGTATGCAAAACCGGGACAGAAGGTAGCTTTCGTCGGCGCGACAGGCGCAGGGAAGACAACTATCACCAACCTTATAAACAGGTTCTACGATATTGCCGACGGCAAGATCCGCTATGACGGAATAAATATAAACAAGATAAAGAAAGACGATCTGCGCAGATCGCTGGGCATGGTGCTGCAGGATACCAACCTGTTTACGGGCACGGTAATGGAGAATATCCGCTACGGCAAGCTCGACGCCACCGACGAAGACTGTATTGCCGCGGCGCGTCTTGCGGGCGCGGATGACTTTATCACCAGGCTTCCCGAGGGTTACAACACCTTTATAACGGGCAACGGCGCCAACCTTTCGCAGGGCCAGCGTCAGCTTTTATCGATAGCCCGCGCTGCAGTCGCAGATCCTCCCGTAATGATCCTCGACGAGGCTACATCGTCGATAGATACCCGCACGGAGGCCATCGTTCAGCGCGGCATGGATGCGCTCATGAAGGGGCGCACCGTGTTCGTCATCGCGCACAGACTGTCTACCGTAAAGAATTCCGACGTAATAATAGTGCTCGACCACGGAAGGATCATCGAGCGCGGTACTCACGAGCAGCTTCTCGAACAGAAGGGACAGTATTATCAGCTGTACACGGGCGCATTCGAGCTTGAATAACAATATTCTAATTTAATCGCTAAACCCCGCATATGCGTCGCATAGCTGTGTTGCGTTTACGGGTGTGTTCGGTCATGTACGTCTGTGTACACTCCCTCACACCTTCCGCACGCGCCTTGCTCTGCTCGCATCTGCGTGGTTTTATCGTTGCATATATTGTATAAATTTATTTAAAAAAAGTCTGCGGGCGGCGCAAAATTTTTGCGCCGCCCGCGGCATTTTGATTTATCGTAATTATTAAAAAATTAAATTAAAATAAAATTGAAATTATTTTTTAATTAATTTTTATTTAATTAAATCGGATAATTTTTTTGAATTCAAAAAATTCATTATCACCTCGTCGAGCTCCTTCCATAAGGGCAGCGAGAGGCAGTTGGCGGCGTTTTCGCATGGTACGTCGGAATAGAGGCAGGAGACGGGCGCAAGCGGGCCTTCTGCGGCAACTATTATCTCGCCGACAGTGCATTCGTCGGCAGATTTTGCAAGGCGGTAGCCGCCGCTCTTTCCGCGTGCGCTCAAAACAAGCCCCGCCTGCGAAAGGGGGCCCATCACCGCCTCTAAATATTTCGCGCTCTCGTGCTGGCGCTCGGCAATGTCGGTGAGCGAAATGTTCGTCCCGTCGTTATGCTGGGCAAGGTCTATCATAACTTTAAGGGCGTTGCGCCCCTTCGTCGTTATCATCATAATAATCAGCCGCCGTATTCGATCATTTTATCTATGCACTTCACCGCCGCAAGGCGCGTCTCTTCGTCCATAATCATCTCTTCGCCGCCCTCGCCATTCACGGCGTTGTACACGTCGGCAAGGGTGGTTATCTTCATGTTGTGGCAGGCGAGGTCCTTGGAGAGGGGGTAGAACTTTTTGTTCGGGCATCTGAACTGAAGGTGCTCCACAATGGCGTTCTCCGTGCCTATTATAAATTCCTTTTTGTCCGATTTTTCTGCAAAGTCCATTATCCCCGTGGTTGAGCCGACGTAATCGGCGAGCTCGGTAACCTGCGGTCTGCATTCGGGGTGCACCAGAAACAGCGCGTCTGGGTGCGCCTCTTTGGCCTTTAAAACGTCGCCCCTCGTCATGCGAGCGTGGGTGGGACACCCGCCCGAAACGAGCTCGAACGTCTTTTCGGGTATCTGCTTTTTAACGTATGTGCCAAGGTTTATGTCGGGTATGAACAGAATTTTATCTGTGGGGAGCGCTCTGCATATCTTCACCGCGCTAGACGAGGTAACGCACACGTCGCACACGGTCTTGAGTTCGGCCGTGGTGTTTACATAAGCCACCACCGTGTAGCCGGGCAGGCTCTCTTTAAGCTGCAAAATGAGCTCTTTGTCCATTTGTTCGGCCATGGGGCAGCCCGCGTCGGGGTTGGCGAGAATTACCTTTTTCTGCGGCGAAAGCATCTTCACCGTCTCCGCCATAAAGCGCACGCCGCACATAACTACCGTCGACTGCGGCGCCGTCTTTGCCTTTACGGAGAGGGCGTAGCTGTCACCGGTGAAATCGGCCACTTCGCAGATAGCTTCGCTCATATAGCTGTGCGCAAGTATGCAAACGTCGCGCTCCTTCTTTATACGCATTATTTCCTGCTGTAAATCTTTTAACATTTCAATCTCCGCATGCCGCCGTTGCGGCGGACTTTCTCCGTCGCGCGGATGTGCCGCGCGTGCAAAAAATTTAACTCCTATAAACGTACTATGATTATATCATATACTTTTTACGCGGTCAACAGTATTAGATAGTGTTGCTTTCGGTAAATTTTAGCACGCGGCCGCGATGATCGGGCAGCGGCGCGTGCATGCTACCGTGCGTATCGGAGACAAAGGGGGGATAGTAAATTGTGCATACTGCATAAAATATAGATATTTGACAAATAAAACTTAACTTAAGTTAATATTTAATTGACAAGCGGCGTTTTAATACCTATAATGATTATAGGATTTAAAAGTTCGCCGACGGGCGGCGGCGCCGTCCGCAAAAAATTCACAAGGAGAAATTTGCCTATAAGTTAACGGTATGCATCTGACTTTTCATTAAAACCTTACGTTTAGCTGTAAACCCCCTTCGGTCTGTGCCGGAGGGGGTTTATTTTCGGCGGAGTGCGGCGCAGAATCTGCAGAAACTTGTGCTCTTCGGTACTGCCGATAAATTTATTGCAAATTTTTTACGAAGTTGCGCGGAAGTTTGTTACAAGTTTGCGTTAGACTTAAATAGCTCAATAATTATTCGATGTGAGGACATTATGCAAAACAGTAAATTGTTAAAAATTCTTGCAGCAATAGCGGCCGTAGCGGCACTTTCGGTTTCGTTTGCGGGCTGCAGCGCGCAGAACGGACTTTCGGCCTATGAAATAGCGGTTGAAAACGGCTTTACCGGCACCGAGGAGGAGTGGCTGGAATCGCTCGAGGGCGAAGACGGGAATGACGGACAGAATGGAGAGGACGGCGCAGGCATAGAGGATATTACCTACAGTTATGAATACAGCGCCGAAGACGGCTGCTATTATACGATAATCGTGTTCCATCTTACAGACGGAACAACCAAGGAAGTAAAGATCCCCGGCGGCGAAGGCAATGCCGACCAACCGTCTGAGAGTATATTTCTGAATAAGGCGGCGGAATATTCCACAGGTTATTCCGATGCCGACGGCGGTGTGGCCGAAATAGTGCAGTATAATGAAGATAACGACAAGCTGTATCTTGTAAACGGGCATACGGGTTCGGTCGATATCGTCAGCGTTGAGCTCTACGGCGACGGCGAGCTGGAGACGAATTTTAACGAGGCGTCTGACCGCATAGATATGCGCACGCTTATCGGCGAAAACAGTGAAAGATTTGCCGAAGGCTTTGAATACGGCGACGTAACGAGCGTTGCCATAAATGCCGAACGCGACGTCATTGCGCTGGCCGTTCAGCACAGCGATTATGCGGAAAACGGCGCGATAGTCATTCTCGACTATGACGGAAAGTTTGTAGCCGCATATGAGGCGGGCGTTCAGCCGGACATGGTGACCTTTGCGGGCGATATCGCGCTCAGTGCCAACGAGGGCGAACCCCGCGAGGGCTACGGCGAGGGTACGACCGATCCCATGGGCAGCGTTACCGCGGTCGACCTTTCGGCAGAGACGCCCGTTTCGAAGACGATAACGTTTGAAAGTTATGACGCGCGGCGCGATGAGCTTGTCGCCGGCAAAGTCCTTCTCAAAAAAGATACGGCCCCCTCGGTGGATCTGGAGCCCGAATATATAGCTGTCAGCGGCGGATATGCATATGTTGCCCTGCAGGAGGCCAACGCCATAGCCACGCTCGACCTTGAAACGCTTACATTTATAAGCGTGAAGGGCCTCGGTTTCAAGGACCACAGCGCCGAGGGCAACGGGCTGGATCTTCTTGAGGACGGCGCGGCCGACATTCAGACGCAGGATGTTTACGGCGTTTATATGCCCGACGGCCTTGCAACGTTTACTGCAGGAGGGAATACATATCTCGTCACCGCCAACGAGGGCGACGCCCGCGAGTGGGGCGATTATGCCGATATAGAGGAATATATGATCGGCGGCACGGATGTGGATGTGCTTATAAATTCCGAGTTTGACGGGCTGGAAGACGGCAGACACTACCTGCTCGGCGCGCGCTCGTTTTCGGTATGGGATGTCGAGGACATGAGCCTGGTATTCGACAGCGGGGACATGATAGAGAGCTATATTGCGGAGAGCGAGGAATATGCGCCTTATTTCAACTGCAGCAACGACGACGTTGAACTCGACAGCCGCAGCAAGAAAAAGGGTCCGGAACCCGAGGCGGTGAACGTTCAGCAGATAGACGGCAAAATATATGCGTTCGTAGCGCTTGAGCGTCAGGGCGGCGTCATGATGTTCGATATAACCGATTTTGAAAACGTATCCGTCGTTTCGTATGCAAATTCGCGTGATTACAGCGGCGATATGCTCGGCGACGTTGCTCCCGAAAGTATTGATTTTATTTCGGCGGCTGACAGCCTTAACGGCAAAAATCTGCTTGTGGTCGCCAATGAAAACAGCGGCACGATAGCGCTGTATGCCATGGAGAACGAGGAAAAGACGTACACCATGCACTCCAATTTTACTGAAGCGCCTGAAGAGCCCGTCACTCCCGCAGACCACCTTATAATCTGGTCGGTATTCGGCAACGGCGGTAAGGACGACGGCGCAACATCGAACGACTTTATCGCCATAAAGAACCCCACAGGAAGCGACGTCGATCTTACCGGATTTACGGTGCGCTATTCAGCTGAGGGAGACGGCGAGCGCGTTTGGATTGAGATCCCGCTTGAAGGAACGCTTAAAGCGGGCGAAATGTTCGTCATTATAGGTAAAGATACGGGTAACGGCGCTCCCGCGATAGCCTTTGCCGAGGGCGAATACAACATTAAAGTTGATGAGCTTGAAATTGACAACAAGCACTATTCTGTAGAACTTTGCGACGCTTCAGACAATACGGTGGATGCTCTCGGCGTGACCGATTCCGGTGAGGAAGAGTTCGGCGAGGGGACGCTTGTATCCGGCATCAATAAGCACAGCGTCGTCGTGCGCGTGAACGACGGAGATTCCGGTGATAATTCAGCCGACTTTGAGGTCGTCGACTTTGACGATATCGAAAATGTTTCCGACTACAAGCCTGTTGCCGGCGGAAGTACTGACTGATTTTAATTGAAAATACGGAATGGGCGGCGGCGCGCGGTTGCGCGCCGCCGTCATGGCTTTATATGGCGGTAAATGCTGCAAAACTTTGCTCAAAAATTTTTTTAAAGTGGCTTTATTCCTATTGACAAAATAGGAATTACTTTCTATAATTATATCATACTAAATAAGTAGGAATTAAACATGCGCGCGGCACGGAAGCCCGCGCGGTTTCAGAGGAAGAAATAAGTGGAAAACTTAAGTACTGTTTATGCAGACAACGCGGCCACGACCGCGATGAGCAAGACGGCGATAGAGGCAATGCTGCCCTATCTAGATAAAATTTACGGCAACCCCTCGTCGCTCCACTCGGTGGGGCAGCGGGCAAAGGAGGCGCTGGAGGCGGCGCGCGCGGACGTTGCGTCCTGCCTGGGCGCACAACCGAACGAAATTTACTTTACCTCCTGCGGCAGCGAGAGCGACAACCAGGCCATCCGTTCTGCGGCGCATATCGGCGCGCAGAAGGGCAAAAAGCACATAATCTCCACCGCGTTCGAACACCACGCCGTGCTCCATACGCTTAAAAGACTGGAAAAAGAGGAGGGCTTTGAAGTTACTCTCCTCGACGTGCATTCAAACGGTGTTGTCACGGCCGACGAGGTAAAGGCGGCCATCCGCCCCGATACCTGCCTGGTGACTATAATGTTCGCCAACAACGAGATAGGCACCGTTCAGCCGATAGCGGAGATAGGCGCTGTCTGCCGTGAGGCAAAGGTGACATTCCACACCGACGCAGTCCAGGCGGTGGGGCATATACCCGTAAACGTTGCCGAACAGAATATAGACATGCTCTCGCTCTCTGCGCACAAGTTCCACGGGCCCAAGGGCATAGGCGCCCTGTACTGCCGCAGGGGAGTAAGGCTGCTTCCCTTTATCGACGGCGGCGCGCAGGAGAGGGGCAAGCGCGCGGGCACCGAAAATATCGCGGAGATAGCCGCCATGGCGGCGGCCCTCAAAGAGGCGTGCGCCAATATGGAGCAAAATTCGGCCAAACTCGTCAAGTTGCGCGACAGGATAATTTCCGAACTCACCAAAATACCCCACTCCAGGCTCAACGGCGATATGGCTCACCGCCTGCCCGGAACGATAAATATGTGTTTCGAGGGCATAGAGGGCGAGGGGCTGCTTCTGCACCTCGACGACAGGGGTATCTGCGCCTCGTCGGGCTCTGCCTGCACTTCGGGCTCGCTCGACCCTTCGCACGTTCTGCTCGCCATAGGCCTTCCCCACGAGGTTGCGCACGGTTCGCTTCGCCTCAGCCTCTCGGAATATAATACCGAGGAGGATGCGGACAGAATAATCAAGGCCGTGCCCGAGGTGGTGGAGTATCTTCGGAATATGTCACCCGTATGGAAAGAAATGGTGCGCGGCGAAAAGCCGTTTCTTCTTTAAAAATAGAAGGTTCAAAATCGCAAAACGGCAAATCGGGCGGCACATATGCCGCAACGAACGCAATTTTTATAAATAATAAATGAAATTTACGGCGCATTATGCGCGTAGCTTCAGAGGTGTTTGATTATGGCATTATACAGCGAAAAGGTTATGGATCATTTCAGAAATCCCCGCAATGTGGGTGAAATTCCCGACGCCGACGGCATAGGCGAAGTGGGCAACGCGCGCTGCGGCGATATAATGAAAATTTATCTCAAGATCAAGGACGGAATTATTGAGGACGTAAAGTTTAACACGTTCGGCTGCGGCAGCGCGATAGCTTCCAGCTCTATGGCCACCGAACTTATAAAGGGCAAGCCGCTCTCGCAGGCGCTCGAGCTTACCAACAAGGCCGTGGCAGAGGCGCTCGACGGGCTTCCCGCGCACAAGATGCACTGCTCGGTACTCGCCGAAGAGGCGATACGCGCAGCCATAAAGGACTATTACGATAAAAACGGCATAGAGTACGATAAGTCGCTCTTTCCCGAACCCGACGAAGATGAGGAACTTCACGAGGACTGAGCGTTAGGTTCTGAATATTAAATGCAATGCGGCCGGCGGCCGCATTGCATTTTTTTGTCCGCGGCGTGCATGTTCGGGGCTGCATATGGCCGAAAAAATGTGTGATTTTTTCTGATTTTGCAAAAGGATTGAAAATGCGTGACATTTAGTCTGTGCGGATGTTCATGGCTCTCATTTGTTGACCTTTTTAACAATTTTTATTATAATATACTCATGAACGAAGAGTTTGCCCGCTCAGAGGCCTTTTTCGGGCGGGATGCCATGCAAAAACTCTATAATGCGAAGATCGCGCTCTTCGGTGTGGGAGGAGTAGGCGGTTGGTGCGCCGAGGCGCTCGCCAGATGCGGCGTGGGCAGTGTCGACCTGTTCGACGGCGACGTTGTTTCGGTCACAAATATAAACAGGCAGGCCGTCGCCCTCCGCTCCACTATAGGCAGGAGCAAGACGGAGGTAATGGCGGCGCGAATGCGCGACATCAACCCCGCCGCAGAGGTTCGCGCCTTTGATGTATTCGTAGATGAGTCCAACATAGGCGGCATAGATTTTTCAGTGTACGGCGTCGTACTCGACGCGATAGACACGGTGACTTCCAAGGTGCTCATAATCGAGCGGGCCCGTGCCGCGGGCGTGCCCGTCATCTCATGCATGGGCGCGGGCAACAAGCTGGATATTTCGGCTTTTAAGGCGGCGGATATCTCAAAGACGAGCGTGTGCCCGCTTGCTCGCGCCGTGCGCACCGCACTGCGAAAGCGCGGCATATACGGCGGCGTTACGGCAATTTACTCTGCCGAGCAGCCCAAAAATGTGCTTGTGGAGGATGATTCGTCGCGGCATATCCCCGCGTCAAATGTATTTGCGCCCGCTGCGGCGGGGCTTGCGCTCGCCAGGGAGGCGGTGCTCAAAATAATAGATGCGGGTGAAAAATCATGATCGCTCAGGACGATAAGAAGGCGTGGGTAGAGCGCTCTATAATAACCAAATTCAGAAAGACTATCTGGGCGCCGTTTTTAGAGGCTTTGCGCATATATAAGCTCGTCTCCGAGGGGGATAAGATAGCCGTCTGCATCTCGGGCGGCAAGGACTCCATGCTGCTAGCTAAGCTCTTTCAGGAGCTTAAGCGGCACAGCGAAGTGGAGTTCGGCGTCGAATATATCTGCATGGACCCCGGCTACAACGAGGAGAACGCAAAAAAGATAGAGTATAACGCCGCCCTTTTGGGCGTTCCCATAAAGTTCTTCAAGTCGGACGTGTTCGAGGCGGCAAGTATCGTCGGCGGCGAATCGCCCTGCTATATGTGCGCGCGGATGAGGCGCGGCTATCTGTATGCGCGCGCGCACGAGCTCGGCTGCAACAAGATAGCGCTCGGACACCACCGCAGCGATGTGATAGAAACCACGCTCATGGGCATGTTCTACGGCGGTCAGATACAGGGCATGATGCCGCGCATAAGGAGCGCGAATTTTCAAGGAATGGAACTCATCCGCCCCATGTATTGCATATCAGAGGAGGATATTGCGCATTGGCGCGACTATAACGGACTGGAATTTATAGCCTGTGCGTGCAGCTTTACGGCGCGTCTGCAACAAAACGGGCAGGGGCGTTCGGTGCGGCAGGAGATGAAAGAGCTTGTGAAAGAGCTAAAGAAGCGCAACCCCGACGTGGAGAAGAGTATCTTCAAAAGTATCCATAACGTTCAGCTCGACACTCTCCCCGGCTATAAAACGGGGCAGACGAGGCACTCTTTTTTAGAGAGATTTGAAGACTGATTTTTGCAATTGACCCCCATATATGCCTCAACCAACGCAAAAATTTGTGCGGGTGCGCATAAAGTGCGCCGCCTGCGTAAAAATATATTTCAAGGAGAATCAAAATGTCATATCCCGTAACTGTACTCGAAGGCGGCAAGATCCAGATCGGCGGTTGGGTTTATACCGTTAAAGAACTCAAAACCAGCTGGAAGCTTACCTATGACATGGACAACATGGAAGTGGTGGTAAGCGTTCCCAAGTCGACTGCGGCAACCGTGGAAGAGCTTCAGGCAAAACTTCAGGAAAAGTTTTAATTTTACTGCAGGCTGAAAAAATTACCGTAAATCAAAAAAAGCGCCCGCGCAAATTTATTGCGCGGGCGCTTTTTTTACCCGTACTGTGCAAAAAATTGTCCGCTCCGTTGCAAAATAAAATTAAAGGGTGTATAATATAGCCAAATTAAAGTTAAAAATATTTGCAGGTGAAATATGATATATGATTCCATAACCGAACTTATAGGCAGCACCCCGCTTCTGCGGCTCAACAAATATGTAAGGGAGCGCGGTCTTGATGCCGAAATTATTGCAAAACTCGAATATCTGAATCCCGCGGGGTCGGTAAAGGACAGGGTGGCGCTCAACATGGTGCTCGACGCCGAGGAGCGCGGCCTTTTAAAAGCGGGCGGCACTATAATAGAACCCACTTCGGGCAATACGGGCATAGGCCTCGCTTTGGTTGCGGCGGCACGCGGTTATAAGCTCATTCTCACCATGCCCGAGACGATGAGCGAGGAGAGGCGCAGGCTTATAAAGGCCTACGGCGCAGAGATAGTTTTAACGCCCGGCGCCAAGGGCATGTCGGGCGCGATAAAACGCGCTGAGGAGCTCAAAAACTCCATTGAAGGCAGCATAATAGCGGGGCAATTCGAAAATCCCGCCAACCCCGAGGCGCACAGAAAGACCACCGCGCAGGAGATTTTAAGGGACGCCGGCAAGGTCGATTTCTTTGTCGCGGGCGTGGGCACGGGCGGAACGATTACGGGCGTGGGGCAGGTTTTAAAGAAACACTATCCCGAGGTGAAAATCGTGGCGGTGGAGCCCGCCGGCTCACCCGTGTTGTCTAAAGGGGAAAAGGGTCCTCACGGCATACAGGGCATAGGCGCCGGATTTGTGCCCAAGGCGCTCGATACTTCCGTATATGACGAGGTCATGACCGTCACCGATGAAGAGGCTCTTGCGGAGGGCAGGTTCCTCGCCCGCACGGAGGCGTTCCTCACCGGCATATCTTCGGGTGCGGCGCTCTTCGCCGCAAGAAGGGTCGCCGAACGGAAAGAGAATGCGGGAAAGCGTATTCTGGTGCTTCTGCCAGACAGCGGAGACAGATACCTTTCCACAGCGCTATTTAGTTGAAACATATACTGATTGCGCATTTTATTTTGCCGCGGCGGTTGCCCGCCGCGGCAAAATGTGTTATAATGGGCAAAATCTATATACAAGACGGAAAACTATTATGAAGATAACCGATATTTTAAAGAGCAAAGACGCCGTGCTCTCTTTCGAGGTGTTCCCTCCCAAGACGAGCGACAAGTTCGAGGGCGTTTGGAGGGCTGTGGAGGAGATAGCCGCAATAGGACCCGATTTTATGAGCGTGACATACGGTGCCGGCGGCGGCACCTCGGCCTATACAGTGAAGATATCAGAGGGGATAAAGGCGCTGGGCGTGAACTCCGTGGCGCACCTCTCCTGCATATCCTCCACAAAGGCCGACGTAAAGGAAAAGCTCGTGCAGCTTAAAGAGGCAGGCATAGAAAATATCCTCGCCCTGCGCGGCGATATTCCTCAGGACTTTTCGGGCAATTTAGAATACAGGTATGCGGGCGAGCTCGTCGCAGAGATAAAGGCCTTCGGCGGCTTTTGCATAGGCGGCGCGTGCTATCCCGAGGGGCACCCCGAGTCGGACACGCTTTTTTCGGATATCGCGAATTTAAAGCGCAAGGTCGACGCGGGCTGCGACTATCTCACCACGCAGATGTTCTTTGATAACGACGTATTCTATTCCTTCCTCGCAAAGGCCTATTCGGCGGGCATAACCGTGCCCATAATTCCGGGCATAATGCCTATTACGCGCGCCAGCCAGATAAAGCGCACGTTCACGCTCTCAGGTTCGCCCATACCTGCAAAATTCAGGCGCATTGTCGACAGGTTCGGCGATAATCCCGAGGCCATGCGCAGCGCGGGCGTGGCCTATGCCACCGAGCAGGTGATAGACCTCTATGCCAACGGCATAAAGGCGGTACATATCTATTCCATGAACAAGCCCGAAGTCGCCCGCGCGATAAAGAGCAACATTGCGGGGATAATTTAAGGTTATGCCGACGGTTTTGACGGGTAAGATAGATAAGCTCGACATAAAGGAAACCATGCGATATCTGGGCTATTCGGGCGTAAAAAGCGCAGATGGGCTCGACGGACTTATCGCCGAGTGCGAAGGGCTGATTCTGCCCGTGCTCGCGCCCAAGGCGGTGTACGACGTGTTCCCGCTCATGCATGGCGAGGGCGAGGCGCTCGACCTGGGCTTTGCCAGGGTGAACAGTCATTCGCTCTTTCTCAATCTCAACGGGTGCAAAAAGATAGCGCTCTTTGCCGCCACCGTTGGCGCAGGGGTGGACAGGCTGATTTTAAAGTATAACAGGCTATCGCCCGCGCGTGCGGTCGTGCTGCAGGCCATGGGAGCCGCCGCCGTCGAGCAGTGGTGCGACGAGTTGAACGCCCGTATTACGGCGCGGTTCGGCTCCACCCGCCCGCGCTTTTCGTGCGGGTACGGCGACCTGCCTTTAAAGCTCCAGCGCGAAATTTTTCCCGCGCTGAATGTTACAAAAAATATAGGCGTAACGCTCACCGACGGCGACCTTATGATACCTGAAAAAAGCGTCACGGCAATCGTGGGTATATTGAATAATTGAATAGTTCGGCCATATGTGGCGGGTAATTGAATTTAATTATGAATTTTAAAGCATTTTTAAACAACCATATAGTAGTTTTGGACGGAGCAATGGGCACGCAGCTGCAGGCCGCCGGCTTAATGCTCGGCGAGCTGCCCGAGGAGTGGAATATCTCTCATTCCGACGTAATAGAGGGCATACACAGGGCATACTTTGCCGCCGGCGCCGACGTTGTGTATTCAAATACCTTCGGCGCAAACTCCCTGAAGTTCGGCGAAAGGACGGAAGAGGTAGTCTGCGCGGGCGTTGCATGCGCGCTTCGCGCGCGCGGCGAGGCCAGAAACAAGTTCGTCGCGCTCGATGTCGGCCCGACGGGCAAACTTTTAAAGCCTCTCGGTGACCTCGATTTTGAGGACGCGGTCAAAATTTTCGGCAGGACGATAGCCGCGGGCGTAAAGGCGGGCGCCGACCTCATCGCCGTCGAAACCATGAACGATCTATACGAGCTCAAGGCCGCCGTGCTCGCTGCAAAGGAGTACGGCGGCGGGCTTCCGATAATCGCCACGGGCGTGTTCGGCTCTGACTGCAAGATGATGACGGGTGCGGAGCCCGAGGCCGTTGTCGCCCTTCTCGAGGGGCTGGGGGTGGACGCGCTCGGCCTCAACTGTTCGCTCGGGCCCAAAGATATGGTCCCCGCGGCCACACGCATGCTTAAATGCGCATCCGTGCCCGTGATAGTAAAGCCCAACGCAGGTCTTCCCGAGGAGAAAAACGGGCAGACTGTGTATAACGTCGGCGAGGACGAATTCGCCGACGAAATGGGCGGTCTCCTTGCGCTCGGAGTGCGCGCAGTCGGCGGCTGCTGCGGCACTTCGCCCGCATATATAGCCAAACTATCGCGTATTGCGGCGCAGTTTTTGCCGCAGAAGATAGCGGATAAAAACCTTACGGTGATATCCTCTTATACGCACGCCGTGTACTTCGGCGGCGCGCCCGTGCTCATCGGCGAGAGAATCAACCCCACGGGCAAAAAGCGCTTGAAGCAGGCGCTCAAGGAGGGCGACTTTGCCTATATCCTCGGCGAGGCCGTATCTCAGGCGGAGAGGGGCGCGCACGTGCTGGACGTGAACGTGGGACTTCCCGAGATAGACGAGCCCGCCGTTTTAGAGCGCGCCGTGTGCGAAATCCAGGCAGTCACCGATCTTCCTCTGCAGATAGATACCTCCGATCCCGCCGCCATGGAGCGCGCCATGCGCCGCTACAACGGCAAGCCGCTCGTAAATTCGGTCAGCGGCAAGAGGGAGGTCATGGACGCCGTGTTTCCGCTCGTAAAAAAATACGGCGGCGCGGTCATCGCGCTCACGCTCGACGAGGAGGGTATTCCGCCCACCGCCGAGGGCAGAATTGCCATTGCCAGAAATATCTTAAAAGAGGCAAAAAAGTACGGACTCAAAAAAAAGGATATAATCTTTGATACGCTCGCCATGGCGGTGTCCGCCGACGGCGGCGCGCCCGCAGCGGCGCTCGGCGCACTGCGGTATTTGCGGCATAGTGTGGGGGTAAATACCTCTTTAGGCGTTTCAAACATATCTTTCGGCCTGCCGAACAGGGACTTTATAAACGGCACGTTCTTTGCCATGGCGCTGGGCGCCGGGCTCTCGGCCGCGATAATCAACCCCAATTCGCAGGAGATGATAAAGACATATAAGAGCTTCTGCGCGCTGTCGGGCCATGACAGGGGCTGTCTTGAGTACATAGAGTACGCAAATGGTGTTCAATCGAGCATATCTGCCGTCCAACCGCAGGCTAAGCCGTTTTATGAAGGCGAAAAAACTTTAAAATATTGTGTGGAAAAGGGGCTCAAAGCCGAGGCCGAAGCCGCTTCTGCCGAGCTTTTGAAGACGCAGGCTCCGCTCGATATAATAAACGGTCAGATAATTCCCGCGCTCGACGAGGTGGGAAAGGGGTTTGAAAACAAGACGCTTTTTTTGCCCCAGCTTTTGATGAGCGCAGAGGCGGCCTCGGGTGCATTCGAGGTGATAAAACGCGCATTTTCGGGCGGGGGTAATTCAAAGCGCGTGAAGATAGTAATCGCCACCGTCAAGGGAGACATTCACGATATAGGCAAAAATATCGTAAAGACTCTGCTCGAAAATTACGGCTTTACCGTGTACGACCTCGGCCGCGACGTGCCCGCGCGCACAATAGTCGATAAGGCAAAGGAGGTGGGCGCGGAGATAGTCGGCCTCTCGGCGCTGATGACGACGACGGTGGCCTCCATGCGCGACACAATCGCGCTTTTAAAGGAGGAGTACCCTTCGGCGCGCACTCTCGTCGGCGGCGCGGTGCTGAATAAGGAATATGCCGATATGATAGGCGCGACCAGGTATGCAAAGGACGCCATGGAGTCGGTGCGCTACTGCGAAGAGGTCGAGGCCGAGCTCTTCGGCGGCTGACAGTTGCGCTGCTGAAATAAATCGGATAAAGAAAAATTAAAATAATTAAAAATTAAATAATTATTAATTAAATAAATATGGCCGCGTGCGCATGAACTTTCATGCGCACGCGGCCATATCTGCCGTAAAAAATTTAAAATTATATTAATATTAAAATTGTTTTTAATTATTCAAATATTTTTTATATTTATACCTTTTGATCTGCGGCTGAGGGCGGATATATTTTTGCCTTATGGCGTATGCACCGCCGCGCCTGTACATGGTTATGCCGTCGCCCGCGATTATCGCGCCCGAAAATACCACAAGGCCCACGCCTATAAATATGGCGCAGTTCATAAAAAACTGTGTGGGCAGAACGTATATTATCGGATCGGTGCGCGGGTTGAAAAGCCAGTTGTCCTTGCCGGGGAAGAGTATGGCGTGGAAAATTTCAAACGCGCGGTTGAAGTCGAGCGCTATGAGGCATCCGAGCACTATGGGAACAACTACCGCCGCTATCGCCGTATAGAACGCCGCAGAATGTCCCTTTGCCGAGCACAGCCTTATTGTTTTTGTGAAGTGCAGCGCAAGGATTATTATCAGCACGCCCGCGCTGGCGCCTGCAAGCGCCACATCTAAAACGAACAGCGGCTTACAGTCCATAAAGTGCGCCGCGCCCTCCTCGGAGTAGGGGAACACGCCCTCGCCGAACTCCCGCCCCGGCAGAAGCAGGTAGTCCATGATCTCGTCAAAGGCCTCCTTTATTTCGGCATAGGTGTGCCCGCTCGCCTGCTCTAAATTGAGCGTATCTATCTGAATGTAGTAAAACCAGCGGTTGAGTATGGGCAGGCTTATTGCAAACGAAAGCAAAAACGCAAACAGCGCAATAACGAATACTGCCGTCACGGCGCGGTTTACGGCGTGCCCCGCCTTTGATATGTTCATCAAAAATCTCCTTAAAATTACGCCCGCAGACGTGTTTTTATCGATTATTCAAATTATACCCCCGCAGCAGGGGAATGTAAAGCAAATGCTGAGTGAATGTAAGTTGAACGGCTCAACCTGCGGCCTCAATTTGTCTGCGCGCTCCCTCTGCATATGAGGCCGCGTTTTACAGAGAGAGCTAAAAGCGCCTGCGACGGCGCATAGAATATCCATATCAGCAGGCTTATCGCGTACAGCAGGTTGGCGGGCATGTCTATCCCCGCGGTGTCTGCGGCGTTGAGCGCCACGCATATGTCGCAGCAGATAAACAGCGCCAGCCCAGCCGCAAATATTGCGTACGGCCCTGTATCCTGAACATTCCCGCGCGTTCTTTTTGCGCACAACAGGCATGCTTCAGTAAAGTTTGCCGCAAGGTTTGCAAAATAAAAGGCGGCAAGCGCGGCGAGCAGCTTTTCCTGCGGGAGAATGAGCGTTGCGGCCGCAACTATGCACGCGCACACCGCGGCGCGGGCGCAGACGCTCGCGGTCAGGTATTTAAAATTTTGAGTACCTGTCTTTCGCACAAACAGTATGCGCGCATAGTAGGCAAGCTGCGCCGCCGAAAAGAAGGCGAGAGAGATGGGGTAATAATCTTCTAATATGACCATTACAAAGTCGGCGCATATCGTAAGGCAAAGAGCTGTCAGCATAATGGCGCCCTCTGCGCCGCTCTTTTTTATGTCTATCGCGGCAAACAGCGCGCAAACCGGCACGATAAAAAATTCCACAGGCCGCACGGCGTCGTATTCGCACATCGCATTCAGCGCAAGCGTCGTTATTATGATGCCTGTAAAGGCGGCGGCTATGCAGATATATGACGCCTTTTCCGGGGGCGAAAGCTTTTTCATGATTAAAGTTTAAACCAAAATCGTCCAAATTGCAAGCACTGCCGCGTCTGCGCGCAGGCCAAGAGGTCGTTTTGACCGAAAAAAATTAAAATTTTACTTTTATTTTACAACTTTGTGCATATTTTTTTACTTGCATATTGTATAATACAGATGAAGCAGAGGGAAATCTGCCCGAAATCCTTAACGGCACGGCGCGGAAAAGCGCACGGTGCGTCAGCTGACCGATAAGCGGCGCTGAACGGGGGAACGTCGTAAAAGTGCAGGGGGTTGAATTTTTCAACCATGCACTTTTCCGGCACAACATAAAAAACCTGCCGCAATAATCTTGCGGCTGTTTTATTATCGGATATAAAATTGCGGCGCCGCGCAAATTTGCGCGGCGCCGCAATTTTGATGTCAACAGACAAGTCATACAAAGCGGACGGGTCGAATATCTATATGTTAACAATCTCAGGGTTGACAATTTAGAGGTGACCGATGAATAACTACTACCGTTCGGGGGCGGAAGAGGTATTAAAAAACCTGGGCTCGTCCCCTATCGGCATTACTGTCGAAGAGGCGAAGCTCCGGCTGCAGAAATACGGCAAAAACGCGCTTGAACAGGGCAAGAGGGCGGGTTTTTTCAAGCTGTTTATCTCCCAGTTCAAGGACGTGATGACTATACTTCTTATTGCCGCCGCGGCTATAACCGCGGCTATCGCCATAATCTCGGGAGACAGGGCCGACCTTACAGATACGTTTATAATACTGTTCATCATATTTTTAAACGCACTTGTTGGGACGATACAGCAGTATCGCGCAGATAAGGCCATAGAAAACCTGAAAAAGCTCTCGGTGTGCACGGTGAAGTGCCGCAGGGCGGGCAGGGATATACAGGTGAACAGCGAGGAGCTCGTCCCGGGCGATGTGATAAGCCTTTCCGAGGGCGATATGGTGCCCGCCGACTGCCGCGTGTTAGCCTGCGCCGCTTTGAAGTGCGACGAGAGCGCATTGACGGGCGAGAGCGTGGGCGAAATGAAGTCGGCTTCGCCCGTTGATGGCGAAAATATCCCGCTCTCCGCACGGAAAAATATTTTATTCTCGTCTTCGTATGTATTGAGCGGCACGGCGACGGCCGTGGTGTTTGCGACGGGCATGCATACCGAAATAGGCGCCATCGCCGCCATGCTTACAGGCGCAAAAGAAAGCCCGACCCCGCTTGAAAACAGCCTCAACAAGCTCGGTAAGTTCATAACGGGCTTCGTGCTCGCTGTAACGGCGGTGATATTCATCCTCTCGCTCATTGTCCGCCGCGAGGGTATAGCGCAAAATTTTATGACGGCGGTCGCCATAGCCGTTGCCGCCATACCCGAGGGCATGCCCGCCGTTGTCACTATAATAATGGCCATGGGCGTGCAGCGCATGAGCAAAAAGAACGTTGTCATACGAAAATTAAAGTCGGTGGAAACGCTAGGCGGGTGTAACTATGTGTGCACAGATAAGACGGGCACACTCACCGAAAACAGAATGCGCGTGGCGGAAGTAAACAGCGCTCCCTCCGCGCGCGGCATGCTGTACCTGTGTATGCACGCCTGCGTGAACGTAAAGGGCGAAAGAGGCGCATATATGGGCGATCCGACGGAGGTCGCCGTAAAGGAGTACGCCTGCGCTCACCTGTCCGCACCGCAAATTTCCCGACTTTCAGAAATTCCATTTTCATCCGAAAGGAAGATGATGACGGTGGGAGTAAGGCTCTCGCCGCAGGCAGAGCCTTTAAATAGCGCAGAAGCGGGCGAAAGGGGCGGTGATTCAGCCATATATGCGGGTGAATTCAGTTTTTCAAAGGGAGCGCCGGACGTTATGATAAAATCATGCGCCAAGATATGGACGGAGAGCGGCGTGCGCGCCATGACAAGGGCAGACAGGGATAGAATACTTGCCGAGAGCGACGGCATGAGTTCGCGCGCCTTGCGAGTGCTCGGCTTCGCCTGCCGAGAGGGGAGCGCCGCGGAGAGCGGACTTATTTACCTCGGCATGTGCGGCATGACTGACCCGTTGAAGGCGGGGGTGGAGAGGGCTGTTTCGGAGTGCGTGCGCGCGGGAATCACCACGGTAATGATAACGGGCGACCATAAAAAGACGGCGCTGGCCATAGCAAAAAAGGCGGGCATCGCAGGCAGCGATGAGCAAGTCATCTCCGGTGAGGAACTCGACGGGCTCACGCCCTCACAGTGGAGGGAGGTCGTAAAGCGTTGTACGGTGTTTGCGCGCGTCACGCCGCGGCATAAAAACGCCATAGTTTCATATTTGAAGGAGAACGGGAATGTTGTGGCCATGACGGGCGACGGCGTGAACGATGCTCCCAGCATAAAGACGGCCGATATAGGCATTGCCATGGGCAAGAGCGGCACCGACGTGACGAAAAACGCCTCCGACATGGTCATAACCGACGACAATTTTACTACGATAGTAGCTGCCGTGCGCGAAGGCAGGCGAATATTTTCCAACATAAAAAAGACGATATGCTTTTTTCTGGCCACAAACCTTGCCGAGGTGCTTTCGGTGCTAGCTGCGGCGCTCGTATTTTTCAACTTTGATTTTCTGCGCTCTACCCAGCTTTTATGGATAAATCTGATAACCGACAGCTTTCCCGTGCTCGCCCTGGGGTGCGAGCGCGCCGACGATTATGCCATGCAGCGCCCGCCCGAACGGGCGGAAAAAGCGCTGTTTTCGCGCGGGACGATAGCGTCGGTACTATTCTTCGGACTGTATATGACGGCCGCAACTCTCGGAGTGTTCGTAGCGGCGCTTGCGCTATGGGGCAACACGGCGGCAAGCACGATGACGTTTTTAACGATATCATTTTTAGAGCTCTTCCATGCATTCAACACCCGTTCGGAGCGCGCCTCGGCGTTCAAGGGGCTGTTCACAAACAAAATTTTGATTGCAACGGTACTTGCGGGCATAGTCATAAATGTGCTGCTGTGCGCTGTGCCGCCGCTCGCCGCGGCCTTCGGCCTCGTGATGCTCACGCCCGTTCAATGGGCCATAGTAGCGGGCCTTTCGCTCTCAGTCGTGCTCGTCGGCGAGTTCTATAAGGCCGCGCTCCGCCTGAGTGACAGGCGCAGGGCAAGGCCGGTTAAGGAGAAGGGTAAAAAGTTTTTTGCCGTCAGGCAGCGGCGCGCAGGTTGATTTTCTGATTTGAATATGCGAACAATGTAACGGCCGCCCGCCGAAAATAATTTCGGCGGGCGGCCTGAAATTCTTTATATAAATAAATAATGTCGCAAGGCGGGTTTCCCGCCGTAAAGTTCAGCGAGCCGGCGCGAGCGTTAAGAACTTTACAAGGAATAATTCTTTACCACAGAACCCCTCCGCCTCGTTTCACTCGGCACCGTCTCGCCACCATTATGGTAAAGACATGGCGGCTCGGTCACCGTTCGCGCCTTGCACTTTGCGCTCACTCATCTCGCTGCAACACGCACAACGGGTGTCCATTGTGCTATGAAATGCCTTGCTCGTCCTTATGGGAGGCTTTAGTGCGGAATTAATTCTACAATAAATACTGTGCGCAAGGCGAATTTAGTTCGCCGTTAAGCGCGACCACATTTGCTGCGGCAGCAGGCTCACTGGAAGTGAATTGCCGCGATTATATAATCGTGGGCCCTTAAAAATCGCGGCAAGAGAAACTTAGTTTCTCAAGCTCACGAAAAATGCCGAGCACGGCCTGCTCGGCATTTTTGTGAATAGTCTATACTAAATGTTTGCGTATGGCCTTTATCGCCGTATCGGCGATAAGGCGCGACCCGCGATGGGTGGGATGTACGCCGTCCATCGAGTACTCGGTGTAACGGATAGACTCAGAAAGTCCGTTGAACATCTCGTCGTATGCCACAAATTCATCGGCAATATCCACGGCCACGCGATGTATTATCTCCAGTTCCTTGTTGAACAGCGGACGCATGCGCAGTTTATCGGGCGCAGGCATAAGGAACGGCTCAAGTACGATTAAAGTGATGCCTGCCTCCTTGATTTTTCCCAAAAGCTCGGTAAAATCGCGTTCGAATTGTTTAAGGTCGAGCTGTTTGCCGTATTTGTATTGATGCAATACGTTATTTATGCCTATCATGACAACAGCGGTGTCTGGCTTCAAATCGATCACATCCTTATTTACGCGCGCCAGCACGTCGCACACCTCGTTGCCGCTTATACCCTTGTTTATAAGCTGAATATCCATATCGGGGTATATCGGGCGGAGCTTATCGGAAAGTATCTTAACAAACCCGTTCCCCAGCGAATTTTCATCCGTTCTGTCGCGCTCGCAGTCTGTTATTGAGTCGCCTATAAAAACAATTTTCATATTTTCCCTCCCGGTTATCTTTCATCAGTTATTTTAACACACCCGGCATGATAAAAGCAAGTGCGGTGCATAAAAACCTTGCAAAATTTTTGTGAGTGCTGCATATACACAAAAAATGCCGAGCACGGCTTGCTCGGCATTTTTGTGAACAGTTTGGCGCAGATGGTGAGATTTACGCCTTGAGCGGACGCGCACGGAAAACAGTTCACTGGACTGTTTTGTCGTCGGTAGAATCCTCCGACCTGCACAGCCTGCGGCTGTTTGCCTCCCCTCAAATCTCACATCATCTGGCCAAAAATACCCGAGGGGGATAGCTTCTGCTATCCCCCTCGGGTATGGCGCAGATGGTGAGATTTGAACTCACGCTGCAGTTTCCCGCACTACTCCCTTAGCAGGGGAGCCCCTTGAGCCACTTGGGTACATCTGCATTGCAAACGTCTGTGCGCAGATAGCTCTTGTCTGCGCCCGCCTTTCGGCCTGCGCCGTAAAGACTAACACAATATATCACATTTTTAGCGTTTTGTCAAAACTTTTATCAAACGGTTTTGCAAAAAACAGCCTAAATTTTTATGTGCCGGCGGCGCGCGGTGTTTTGCCGCGCGCCGCCGGCACATTTATCCGCAGTTACTTCGTGAGTCTCTCAAGCGCCAGCTTGTAAATTTTAAAGCACTTTTCAATCTTTTCGAACGTTATGTATTCGTTCGCCTGGTGAATGGTGCTCTCTTCGCCCGCCTCTTCGGGTCCGAACGCCGCACCGCGCTTCAGCGCCCTTGCGTATGTGCCGCCGCCTATGGCTATAGGCTGCGCGGCTGTTCCGCACACCTCGTTATATACGTCGCACAGCGTTTTAACAAGGAAGCTGTCCTTTTCGCCGTACAGCGGCGCCTGCGAGTGTATTATTTTATAGGGTATGCCGTAGCCGCTTATTATGCGCAGGATCTGCTCCTCCGTAAAGGTGGCGGGGTAGCGCACGTCGCATGTTATTTCCACCTCGTCGCCGCAGCTCTTTACCATGTCGGGCGAGAAGGTGAGCCTGCCCGTTTCGTCCTCCAGCCCGCCCAGGCCGAACTTTGTTTTGAACAGCAGGTCGGCAATGCCGTCGAGCTTCAAATAGCGCAGCATGGGCTCTATGGCGTTTACGCCCTCGTCCGGGGTGGAGCCGTGCGCAGATTTTCCGCGGGAGATAACTTTGCCGTTCTCGAGCGCAAGCCCGTATTCGGCGGGGTCGCCGTAGGAGGAACCGGCCGAGGCCGTACACAAATCGCACACCATGTTGGCGCGTTCGCCGCCCTTGAGTTCTGCAAACTTTGCGCCCTTCACGGTGAAGGTGAACTTTATGTGCATGATGCCCTTTTCGGCATATATTACAGGGAAGTCGGCGTCGGGCGAGATGCCTTCTTCGGGCATGTGCGCCACCTTGTTGTAGTGGTCGATGCACGCCCAGCCGGTCTCCTCGTTGCAGCCGACGATCAGCTTTATCTTGCGTGCGGGCACAAAGCCATCGTCTTTGAGCGCCTTAAGGCAATACAGCATGATGACGGCGGGTCCCTTGTCGTCCATGGTGCCCCTGCCCCATATGCGGCCGTTTTCGTTGTCTATCTCCCCGCCGAAAGGCTCGTGCGTCCAGCCGCTGCCCGCGGGTACTACGTCGAGGTGGGCGAGCACGGCGAATTCCTCGCCCTCGCCGAATATCACTTCGCCTGCGTAGTTGTCGTAGTTGTGCGTTTCAAAGCCCATGTTCTTTGCAAGGCTCAAAAAGTAGGTGAGAGCCTCGGCAGCGGGCGCGCCGAAGGGCATGCCGTGCTCGGCGGGCTGCTGGTAGGAGGGGAAGCGAACTATCTGCGAAATTTTCTTTTTGATCTCGTCGATGTAAACTGACATACAAACCGTCCTCAATGCCGCCGCATGCTTTGCGGCGGAGTAATTAAGTTGCCGCATTCAATCAAATTTTTTATATGCGGCCTAAAATTATTATACACTTTTTTGATTTTATGTTAAAATGATTTTGCAAATAATTTTACTTTTTTTATACGGAGATGCAAAGTGCACGAGGGACACAGGCGCAGGCTGTATGAAAAACTTAAAAACGGCGACAATCTGTTCGAACACGAGATACTCGAGATGCTGTTGTTCAACGCATATCCGCGCAAAAACACCAATCCCGTCGCTCACGAACTGCTGAACCGCTTCCCGAGCATAGCCGAAGTGTTGTCGGCAAGCTATGAAGAGCTCATAACTGTTCCCGGCGTCGGCGAACAGGTGGCGCTCTATCTCATGTGCGTAGGCCAGTGTATCGAGAAGGGCAACGACGCGCGCTCCTTTACTGTATTTGAAAGCAGGGGCGATATTTACAATTTCGTCAAAGTGAGGATGCGCGGTCTTCTCTGCGAAAAGCTTGAACTCTATTTCCTCGATAAAAACGGCAAGTTGACGCGCATATGCCGCTTTACGTCGGGCGAAAGCGACAAAGTGAGCGTGCAGCCCGAAGAGGTAATAAAACTCATCTCGGTGTCGCACCCCTACGGTATGATAGCCGCGCACAACCATACCGGCGGATCGTCGCGTCCGTCAGTATCCGACGATGATTTCACCAAGCAGTGCCAGATAATCTGCAGCATGAACAACGTGCGCCTCTACGATCATGTCATATATGCCTCCGACGAGGATATTTACAGCTACTTCGATTCCGGAAAATTGGACGAAATAGAGCGCGAATATTCCATTCATAAACTTATCCGCCATGGAAAATAAACGTAAATTCAAATTCAATTTAGAGAATGTGCGCAAGTGGCTGGGCGCAGCCATAGTCATCGCTATCGCTGTGATGGAACTGGTCATATGCGCGCAGTATGCCCCATCAGGACTCAATGACGAACGGCCGTGGTGGATGTATGTGATGCTGGTGATCTGTTGTGCGCTCCTGGCCGTTTCCGTGGCGTTGGAGTTCTACGTGATCAAGCCGCTCAATTTAAAGGTGGCGGCCTATGGACTAAACCTGTTTTTCCTGCTTATCATCTCCGTGATAACGGGCAACGATTTTTCTGTTATACTGTACTGCCTGGCTTCCACGGAATTATATCTGAGCTGTGAAAAATTCAGAGTCAATCTCATTGCGTTTGCCTCGGGCGCGGTAGTGTTCATAGTTTCTTTTGTGTTGGGATGGGTGCGCGTACACAGCGGCGCGTCAGTATACGATTCTATAGTCGAAATCTTAGGCGGGTGCCTGTTCGGCGTGCTCATCTTGGGCATTCACTTTATAATAGTGATAGCCATAATGCGTTTTTACCGCATGAGCAGGCAGCTTTCTGCGGCGCTCGCCGAAGCAGACGAGAGCAAGGCCGAGCTCAAGTCGGCATACGAAAAACTCTCGCAGACGGCGGTATATGAGGAACGCAACAGGATAGCCAAGGACATTCACGACAATGCCGGCCACTCCATAACCTCGGTGATAATGCAGACGGAGGCGGCAAAACTGCTCGTCGACAGCGACCCCGAGGCGGCCAAGAGCAAGATAATTTCTGCAAATATCGCCGCAAAGAACGCGCTCGACCAGATGCGTTCCAGCGTGCACCTTCTGGCGGGCCGTCCCGCCGCCCTCTCGCTGAAGGACGGCATAGAAGAAATAGTGGCGCAGACCGTCGATTCCACCGATCTTAAAATAAGGTGCGATATAGAGGACATATCGCTCGACGAAGAGCGTACGCGCTTTCTGTGCAACAGCGTAAAGGAATGTATCTCCAACGGCATACGTCACGGCGGCGCCACGGCGTTCTATATCGAGGCAAAGAGAAACAAGGACGATATAATTCTCCTTGTCTCCGACAACGGCAGCGGCATTGCGGGCGGAGCCATGGAGGGCTACGGACTTAAAAGCATGCGCGAAAAGGCGGTCGAATTCGGCGGCGGAATGCGCATTTCGGGCGAACAGGACGAGGGCTGCGAGGTGGAAGTGAAGATAAGGTTCACAAAAATTTAGCGCGGGCCGCGCGAGAATTTTGTGAGGATAGTGTGAGGATATATTTGTGAGGATATATTTATGATAAAAGTAATGCTTGCAGACGACCAGAAAATTTTGTCCGAGGGGATAAAGAGCGTGCTTGAAACATGCCCCGATATCGCGGTGTGCGGTATAGCCTACGACGGCGTGCAGGCCGTGGATATGGCGCGCGCATTGAGGCCCGACGTGATACTCATGGATGTGCGCATGCCGGAAATGAACGGGGTAGCGGCCACAAAGCGCATAAAAGAGAGCTTCCCCGACATAAAGATCATAATTTTAACGACTTTTGACGACAGCGACTATATTTTAAGCGGAATAAACAACGGCGCGAGCGGTTATCTTTTAAAGGATATCGGTTCGGCCGCGCTCATCGACGCCATAAAGAACGCTTACGCGGGCGACACCATTCTGCCCTCAAAGATAGCCAGAAAGATAGCCGACGCCGCCATGCTCGTCAGCTCGGACAAGCAGATAAAGCTCAAAAGAGCGTACGGCCTTTCGGACAGGGAAGTAGACATAGCCCTCATGCTCGCCGACGGCTTCACCAACAGGCAGATAGCTTCGGCTATCAAACTCTCCGACGGCACCGCGCGCAATTACATAAGTTCTATATACTTAAAGCTGGGCGTAGACAGCCGTATGAGCGCCATTGAAAAAATCAAGGAAATAACCTGACCCCTCACTGCCCAGATACGGGGCATATGCACCTTTATTTCGGGCATATATAGGGGGGAATCAATATTACAGGGCTTTTTATGTCAGACAAATTAAAAAACAAAGTCGTGGTGATTACAGGAGCAAGTTCGGGCATAGGCAGGGCCGCTGCCGAACTCTTTGAAGAGCGCGGCGCAACCGTCGTCTGCCTTGCGCGCCGCACCGTGCCTGATTTTTACTGCATATCTACCGACGTCGCCGACGAGTGCGCCGTTTTTTCCGCCGTAAAGGAGATTGAGGAGAGATTCGGCAGGATAGACATTCTCGTCAACAACGCGGGCATGGGGATATCGGGCGCCGTGGAGGATACTTCGGCGGAGGACGCTCACGCCATATTCGAAGTAAACTTCTTCGGCGCGTTCAACATGATACGGGCGGCTGTGCCGCTGATGCGCCGCGGCGGGGGCGGGACTATAATAAACGTCAGCTCGGCGGCCGCCGAGCTGTCCATTCCCTTCCAGTCTTTCTATTCGGCCACGAAGGCGGCGCTCTCCTCCCTCGGCGAGGCGCTCAGGAACGAGGTCAGGCCATTCAATATAAAGGTGACCGCTGTGCTTCCGGGCGACGTAAAGACAGACTTTACCTCATCGCGCAGAAAGAATGCCCGAAGCAGCCCCGCCTATGGCGGCAGAGTGGCGCGCTCGGTGGCGGTAATGGAACGCGACGAGGCGAACGGCATGCCGCCGAAGGTGATCGCGCGGCGCATACTCTCCCTCGCTTTGCGCAAAAATCCGCCCGTGGCGGCAGCGGGCGGAGCAAAGTACGCTGTGTTTCTGTTTCTAAGAAAAATACTGCCGAAACGTCTCGTTTCATACATAATAGGCAAATTGTACGGCTGATTTTTTCCGCCCGCGCGCAAAATTATGCGCGCGGGCGGGAATTTTTGCCGGTGCTGGATTTTTTTTCGGCAGACTGCCGATACTTACGCGCCGCGCCCCCGGTTGACAATTTGCCCGCAATTTCGTATAATAAATAGGCGGCAGTCGTTTTAAATATGCGCCCTGTGCTCCGGATTTGCGTTTCCGCGGCAGAACGCGCATATATTAAAAACGGGCATGCATCGATTTAGATGTCAGGCAAATCAATATCAAGCAGGAAAATATATGAAAATATGTATTTTCGGCGCCTCGAGTGCCGATATCGACGGTATCTATATAAAAGAAGTGGAAGCGCTCGCCGAAAAGATGGCGAGGCGCGGGCATTCTCTCGTATTCGGCGCGGGCGCAACGGGCGTCATGGGCGCGGCGGCGCGCGGCACAAGGGCGGGCGGCGGATTTATACACGGCGTAATCCCTGAATTTTTCCGCGAAGAACGCGTGGAAAAGATTTTTGCGGACTGCGACGAACTCACCTATACAAAGACAATGGCCGAGAGAAAGACTATAATGGAGGATGACTGCGACGCCTTTATAATCGCCCCCGGCGGCATAGGTACCTTTGAAGAGTTCTTCGAGGTTATAACCTTAAAGCAGCTAGGCAGGCACAAAAAGGCAATCGCTATGTTCAATATACAGGGATATTTTAATACGCTTGAGGCGTTTATGCGCGAAATGGCCGAAAAGAAGTTTCTTGCCGAAGCCTGCCTCGAGATGTATGAATACTTCACCGACGCCGACGAGCTTTTGGACTATCTCGAGAGTTACAGCCCCGACGGCGGCTCGTGGCGCAAGCTGAAAAATACCGACTGAGGTGTGTGCGGTGATATCAGTCGTCTTTGTATGTCTCGGCAATATCTGCCGTTCGCCCATGGCCGAACTCATTTTCAGGAAGATGGTAAAAGAACGCGGCCTTGAGCGCTCGTTCTGCATAACTTCGCGCGGTACTTCCGACGAGGAGGAGGGGAACAGCATATATCTTCCCGCGGCGAGAACGTTGCGCGCGCACGGAGTGGAGGGCGAGCACATCTCAGCGCAGCTTTCAAAGCGCGAGGTGATGAACGCCGACTATGTGCTCGTCATGGACTCTGGAAATCTCTTCGACGTGCTGCGCCTAACCGGCGGCGCCTGTTCCGACAAGGTGTTCAAACTCTGTTCGTTCACTTCCCGCCCGCGCGACGTCGCCGACCCGTGGTACACCCGCGATTTTGAAAGTGCATATGCCGATATCTATGACGGCTGCGAGGGCTTTCTGAACTATCTTCTGCGCGAACATGCCGATATGCTCGGTTATGATTCGCGGCATTGATTAAATTTATCTTTTATTTTTAATGCGGACATTACATTCGTTGCCGCATATCTGCCGTGATATTGCCTGTTTAACATGGCATTACCACGTGCAGATTGTAATTTTTTTACTTTCATTGACTTTTTCTCTGTTTCCGGGTATAATATTACTGTATTCTGAAAGGCGGCGTGCATGTTTTTGCCGCCTGTTGTGTACTACGGCGCGTCGGCGCCGCGGCACTCAGATGCAAATTTGCGGAAATTTCCGCAAGGAGGTTTATTATGGGTGATAAAAAGGGAAACGGCGGATTCGCCCTGCTGTGCTGCTTTATAGCGCTCGGCGTTTCGGCTGTGATCGCATTCATCACATATCTTCTGCCCATCGTCAGCGACGTCACCGTAGGCGTCAATGTGATGAACATTCTCGACATAGTGCTCAGCGTTGTGACTTTATTGGGCCTCGCGTTCGGCGCGTTCGCTTTTGCGGGCAGGCACGGCGGCTTTGTCAAGGTGCTCACGGCGCTTTTCGTGCTCGTGTTTGTCGTTGCTATCGTTCTCATGATAGTAGGCATAATTTAAGCGAAAAAACAAAGAAAACGGCGGCGGGCGCAAAATTGCGCCCGCCGCCGAATTTTTGTATAAAGAAAACCCCCGGATAGTCCGGGGGTTCAGGAATAGGCTATTGCCGATGTGGTATTGAAAAGGAAACTCCGTTTTGTTAGAATATAAGTGCGACCTGCCAGTTGCAAAAACAGGAACAAAACGGAGGACAAAAGAAATGAATTCTAATGACAATAAAATATTATCACATACGCAATGGAATTGCAAGTATCATATAGTGTTTGCGCCAAAGTACAGACGTAAAATATTTTATGAGAGCCACAGAAAAGCAATAATGCAAATAATACGCGAGCTGTGCGAATGGAAGAAAGTAGAGATACTGGAAGGAGAAATGGCAATAGACCACGTACATTTGTTGGTAATGGTGCCACCCAAGATAAGTATATCTGGGTTTATGGGATACTTGAAAGGAAAGAGTAGCTTAATAATTTACCAAAAATTCGGGACGGCAAAGTTTAAATACCGGTGCCGAGAATTTTGGTGTCGTGGCTACTATGTAGACACGACAGGCAAGAATACTCAGGTAATCAAGGAGTACATACAAAACCAATTAAAGAAAGACAAAGAAAATATGCAGTTGAGCATTGATTATCCTGAGGACCCGTTTACGGGTAGCGAGGAATAAGCGCAGCGACTGGCAGGTCGACAAATGAGCGCGTGGCGCTCGGCCTAGTAAACAAGGGCTATGCCCGAAAATGAAGACCCACCCGCTTAGCGGGTGGGTTTCTTTTACAGGCAGTTTGACGGCAGCCTATTTTAAAATTATAAGTTTATTCTTTGCGCGTGTGATGGCGGTGTACAGCCAGCGGTTTGCATCCTCTTTAAAGGCGTAGCTCTCGTCAAAGACGATCGCGTTCTCAAATTCCGAACCCTGCGCCTTGTGGCAGGAAATGCAATAGCCGTACTCAAACCTGTTCAGGGTGAATGCCCCGGTGGCGTTGCCCTCCTCGTCGAATTTTTCAAAATAGTCGCCGTGGCGGTAACGGTAGGTTCCGTTCTCGAATATCCCTGTGTCAAATGGAACTGCTTCGGGGCAGTTCTCGTTTAAAAAGTCGGCGCGGAAGGTCATAAAGCCCATGCTCTCTCCGCGGTACAGAACGTCCTGTACATAGCCTATTATGCCGTTCACCATGTTGTAGCGCATATCTTCGTCTATGAACTGTTCCCAGTTGTTCTGCGTGCAGATCAGCTTTTCGCCCGCCTGCGGCAGGCCCTCAAAGCCGCGGTAACTTCTCACTTCGTCGTTTATCTTCGCCCTGGTTTTGTTTATGCCGCAGATTATCTGTTCGGCCTTCAGAAAGTGCCGCCTGCGGTATTCGGGCTTAAGTTTTCTCGCGCTCAAAACAAACGCCCTGTCGCCGTAGTTGCCGCATGGTATGTACTTGCCCTCCATGGCGTCGCGCGCAAGTTTTATGATGGGGTTGCCCTCCTGCTGGCGCACTATGGTGGTAAGCTGAAAGTCGGGCGAAGCTAAAAAGCTGTTCATCCCCTCCACCGGCGGCAGCTGCGCGTTGTCGCCGCATACGAGCATCTTGACGCCGAAACGCATTATGTCGGAGAGCACTTCGTCGGATACCATGGAAAATTCGTCGAGCACGATAAGCTTTATCGCCTTGTCGATGCTCTCCCTTCGGCGGAACACCAGCTTTTCGACTGTGACCAGCTTCCCGTTTATCTCTGTTTCGCGCTCCTCCGTCATCGTCTGGTAGATGAGCCTGTGCAGCGTGGTGGCAGGTATGCCCTGGCGTATAAGTACCGTCGCCGCCTTCCCCGTCGGCGTGACAAACGCCGCGCTCACATCGGGCACGAGCTTCAGAGTGTCGCACACCGTGTGTTTAAGCAGCGTAGTCTTGCCCGTCCCCGCAAGGCCCGAGAGCACGTATACCTGCCTCGCTGACTTAAAATACCAGTCGGATATCAACTTGTCTGCCGCGATCTGGTCGGCCGTAAGTTCAATCGCCATAATCACATTATACATCACAAACATATGTTTTGTAAAGTGTTTGCGCGGTACGCGTTGCAAAAGTTTGGCGCATAACGGACGTAAAACGGCCGGAAAAAATAAATTTTGGCAAAAAACAGCCGTTAAATTTGGACGCTGCTATTGACTACTCGCTTCATTTGGCTTATAATGTAAAAGACGGGCTGTACCCGTTTCATATCAATGACCGGAGGATAATTATGGGTTACAAAACAAAGGAATGGCGCAAATCGATGCGCGTTACCGTAGATTATAATAATATGATGGCAAAATTCCTGGGCGAAAGGGGAATCAAAGATTCCGAGCTCAGGGCTATAAAGGGCAAGGCGGAGGAGGCCTTCAAATACGTAGACGAAAACCGCGGCAATGACGAGCTGTTCATGGGCTGGACGGAGCTTCCGTACAACCAGACGGAGATCGTCGCCGATATCCTTGCCACCGCCAAGGAAGTTCGCAAAAACTTCAAATATTTTGTCGTTCTGGGAATAGGCGGCAGCGCTCTCGGCCCTTCCATGGTGTTCAACGCGCTCTGTCACCTTCATCATAACGAGCTCAACTCCAAGGCACGCGGCGGCGCGCCCAAGTTCTATGTGGAGGACAACGTTGACCCCGTGCGCATGAAGTCTCTTTTAGACGTCATCGAGCCTGAAAAGACCTGTTTCAACGTCATATCCAAGTCGGGCGCCACGTCGGAGACGATGACCCAGTACCTCATCATTTCGGATATACTCACCAAGGCGGGCGTCGACCTCACTAAGAATATGATATTCACCACCGACGCAAGCCGCGGAAATCTTATAAAGATAGATCAGAGCTTCGGCGGCAAGATCAAAAAGTACGTCCTGCCCGACGGCGTGGGCGGCAGATTCTCCGAACTCTGCCCGGTGGGACTTCTTCCCGCAGCCGTGCTCGGTATAGACATAAAGGGTATGCTTGCGGGCGCCGCCTATATGGACAGCCTCTGCAATAAGCCCTCAATCTCCTCCAACCCCGCGCTTGCGTGCGCCGCGCTCATGTACATAACCATGAAGCAGGGCAAAAATATCCACGTAATGATGCCCTACTGCGACAATCTGCGCCTTTTATCCGACTGGTACTGCCAGTTGTGGGCTGAGAGCATCGGCAAGCAGGAGGACTACGACGGCAATGTCGTAAACGCGGGTACGACACCCGTCAAGAGCCTGGGCGTCACCGACCAGCACTCGCAGGTGCAGCTGTATATAGAGGGCCCCTACGATAAGGTGATAACCTTTATATCCATAGGCAAGTACGCATGCGAAATGCCCATTGCACACGGCTGCGAAGATATTCCTGACGTAGGTTTCCTCGGCGGACATACAATGCAGGAACTCATCCAGGCGGAAAACAAGGCCACGGCGTATGCCCTCATGCGCGCGGGCAGAATGAACTATACAATTAACGTGCCCGAAGTGAACGCCTTCACGCTCGGACAGCTGATGTTCCTTCTGGAGTTGCAGACGGCGTATGCGGGAGCTATGCTCAACATAAACACATTCAATCAGCCGGGCGTTGAAAATGGCAAAAAAGCTACTTTCGCGCTTCTCGGCAAGAATGGTTACGAGGCCAAGAAGGCCGAGATCGATTCCGCGCCCGAGCTCGATTCAAAATATATCGTTTAAGTTGGACGTTTGAATGCGCGCCCGAAATTTTTGCGAACAACTGCCCGAGGGCTATCGCGAAGCATATCACATTAATGCAAAAGCAACGAAGACGGGGATAATATTGTCGGTCGGTTCGCTCATAATGGCGCTTGCTGTAATTTTGCCGTGCTTGCTTACAACTGACGACATCCTCGATGAAAGCATGGTCTTTAATCTCATCGCGCTGCTTGTATGCTGTGCAATTATTATCGCATATATAATCGCGCACGAACTTGTTCACGGTGCGGCATATAAACTGCTCACGGGCAGAAAGCTCACGTTCGGCATAACGCTCACCGTCGCGTTTTGCGGCGTGCCCGATATATATGTTTCGCGCAGAACGGCGCTCATTTCCCTGCTTGCGCCGTTCACGGTGTTCAGTCTGCTTTTCAGCGCTCTGGCCGCGGGACTGTATTTTGTGAACCATACATATTATGCGGTAATTATACTGGTGCTCGGCATACACTTCGGAGGGTGCATAGGCGACCTGTATTTAACGCTCCTGCTTTTATTTAAATATAAAAACAAGCATCTTTTAATGCGCGATACGGGTCCTGAGCAATTCATCTATTACCCCTCTGAAGAAAAATAAAATAACTATGACTCCATAGTGCGGGCGGCTTTTTGTCGCCCGTTTTATCGGTGGAAATAAAAAAATTTTGAGATTGGCTGAAATTCAGCTTCAAATAGTTTGCTTATGCCGATTTATTTAATTATAATATTTATCGCGTTCGGCGCTTTGTTTGCCGTCTTCGTCGCTCTGACGGCGCTTGCCTTTTATGTGCAAAATAAGGCGTTCGGCGGCAGGTTCGACAAAAATAAAGATTTGAGATATTTTTCCGCCGAAGATTTTTCGTTGAGCGCTGTCCCCGTGAAAACTTACGATAAAAAAACGCTTTTGCGCGGTTATCTCTATTCGCGCGCGGATGTCTCTTCGGCCGGGGCGCTCGTCATATTCTCGCACGGCATGGGACCGGGACATTGTGCCTATACTACAGAAATTGCATATTTCTGCGATCACGGTTTTGCCGTGCTTGCTTTCGACTGCGCGGGATGCGGCCTTTCGGACGGCGGAAGTATGCGCGGGATGGAGGCTTCTACGCGCGCGCTGATTGCCGCGGTAAAGTTCGCGAGGTCGGATAACAGGCTAAAAAATTTTAAGATCTACATAGTGGGGCATAGTATGGGCGCATATTCCGCGTTGTGCGCGGCGCCATATGCAATGCCTGACGGAATTGTCGCTTTTTCGGCGCCTGAGCGGCCTTCGTATATGGTGAGGCATGGCGCTGCACCGGTTATCGGAAAAACTTTGGCGAAAATTCTGCGTCCGTTTGTATGTATGGCAGCACATATGTTCTTCGGCAAATATGCTGACCTCAGCGCTTCACGGCAGGTGGCGCTCAGCGGCGTGCCGGCGCTCATATTTCACGGCGACGAGGACGAAATGGTTCCCCTTGCATGTTCGGCATATTCCGCTTCAGACAGTCCGAACGTAAAAACTGTGCTGTGCCGGGGGAAGGGGCACAATCCATACAACACCTTTGCCGCCGAAAAGCTGCTCAGAGAGCTTGCGGCCGCCGTCGGCAGGGCAAACGAAATGGACAGAGATGAAAAGGAGAAGTTTTTTTCTTCTATAGACTACGCCGCCGTATGCGAAGAGGACGAAACGGTCATGGGCGAAGCGTTAAGTTTTATATCGGCAGATTGATACAGCCGATAAAAACGGGAGGCAAAAAGTAATATAAATTTTGGGTAAAAGCATGTGCTGAAGCAACTGTTCTGACAGGGGAACCGATGCGCGTGCTGAAAAATTTTTTTACAAAGGAGATGTAGCGTATGCACATTAAATCACTTGCCCTCTTGTTGGTAGCCGTCGCTGTTTCAGCGTCGGCATTTTGCTTTTCTGCCTGTTTTGCAACCGGTGAAACGCAAGTACCTGACGATCCGGGAATTATTGTTCCGGGCGGAGATCAGACGGACGATCCTGACGGGGAAGGAACGCAGGAACAGCCGTCGGAAGACGATGATGTTTCAGATGATGGGGACCCTTCGGACGGAGAGGATTCTTCAGACGGCGATGAACCTTCGGACGGAGAGGATTCTTCAGACGGCGATGAACCTTCAGGCGGCGACAATGAAGATCAGGGAGGAAATTCTCCCGACCAGCACGTACACGACCTTTCTTATGTTGCTTCGACGGCGGCGGCGTGCACCGAGGACGGCAATATAGCTTATTGGATATGCTCCGGGTGCGGCAAATATTTTGCCGACGAGGATGCGGCAACCGAACTGTCGCCTTCGGAAGTAAAAATCCCTTCTCAGGGGCATGATTATGTTTACACCGTAGTTGAACCTACATGTTCAGAGCAGGGGTATACTGTAGGCGAATGCTCCGTATGCGGAGATATAGGGGAAATTACTTATACGCCTCAGCTGCCGCATGATTTCGGAGAGTGGGAGACGGTAACGCCTGCCTCCTGCGAAAATGAGGGCGAACAGGTACGGCATTGTAAAACGTGCGGCTTTGTCGAAAATCAAGCTATACCGCCTGAGCATGATTATAAGCCGTTCGTAATTGAAAGTACCTGTGTTTCGCAGGGATATGTCGAGTATGTATGCATGAGTTGCGGGTACAGTTACATCGCTGAAAATTCATATATGCCTGAAAAAGGCCACAGTTACGGCGAATGGATTTATATTGCCGTGCCGTCGTGCGTGGATTCCGGCGAGCGGGTCAGATATTGCTCGGTGTGTGAAACGGTCGAAAGCCAGACGCTGCCTGCCACGGGACACTCCTATTCCGGGGAGGTGCATTTACCTTCATGTACTGAGGATGGATATACCGAATATATCTGTTCTAATTGCGGCGACAGCTATAAAGACGATATTGTCGGTTCACTCGGCCATGAGTACGGTGAATGGGTATATATAGCCGTGCCGTCGTGCCAGTCGTCGGGCGAACGCGTAAGGTACTGTTCAGTGTGCGAAAATGTTGAAAGTGAAGTATTGCCCGCTACTGACCACCTGTATTGCGAAAATGTGTATGAACCTACCTGTACGGAGCAAGGGTATACCGAATACGTCTGCTCCTGTTGCGGAGACAGTTACAGGGACGGTTACGTCGACTCCCTCGGGCACGATTACGGCGAATGGGAAACGGTGACGGAGGCGACGTGTTCGCAATACGGCGAGGAGATAAGTTATTGTACGCGCTGCGACGAATACCAAAGCCGCGAAATCCCAAAGACGGACCATGAATATGCCGCAACCGAACATGAACCTACCTGTACGGAGCAAGGGTATACCGAATACGTCTGCTCCTGTTGCGGAGACAGTTACAGGGACGGTTACGTCGACTCCCTCGGGCACGATTACGGCGAATGGGAAACGGTGACGGAGGCGACGTGTTCGCAATACGGCGAGGAGATAAGTTATTGTACGCGCTGCGACGAATACCAAAGCCGCGAAATCCCAAAGACGGACCATGAATATGCCGCAACCGAACATGAACCTACCTGTACGGAGCAAGGGTATACCGAATACGTCTGCTCCTGTTGCGGAGACAGTTACAGGGACGGTTACGTCGACTCCCTCGGGCACGATTACGAGGTAACGTCTCAGTCGGATGAGTATATCGTTTATACATGTATCCGTTGCGGCGACAGTTATGAGATGCCGGCCGAACCCGAAGAACCCGAAGAACCGGATGAACCGGATGAACCGGTGACAGATTGCCTTACATATAAACTTTCGTCAGATTACGGTTCCTATATTGTTACGGGTATCGCAGAGGGCGTTGCCGAAGAGAATATTGTCATCCCGGAAGAGTATGAAGGGTTGCCCGTTTCGGCGATAGGTGACGGAGCTTTTGAAAATAATTCCTTCATATTAAGCGTGGTTTTGGGTAAAAATATCACAAGCATAGGAGAAAGCGCATTCAGAGGCTGCTCGTCCCTGGCGTCGGTGAATATTTCCGTAAACGTAACATATATCGGGACGGAGGCATTCGGTTTCTGTACGGCGCTCGAAGAAGTGCTGTATGACGCCGCAAATGCCGGCGACTGTTATAATGTGTTTTATAATGCGGGCACGGCGGGAGGCGGCATCGTGCTGAAAATCGGCGAAAATGTTTCGGAGATCCCGTCTAACTTTTTTAACGTGTCGCAATTGACGTATTCTCCCAAACTGACTGCGATAGAGTTCGATACGGACTGCGTTGTTACGCGCATTGGCGGCAATGCATTTTTTGGATGCGACGATTTAGAAGAAGTTTATCTTCCTGCGAGCGTCGATTATGTGGGGAGAGATGCTTTTTACGGCTGTTCGTCGCTCGCACGTGCCGAAGTTCCCGCAGGGGCAGATATCAAAGGAGGTGCGTTTGATGGGGTCGCGGACGGGTTTGAACTTGTAAAATATTGAGCTTTAACCATTGATTGCTTTATAGATGCCGTATATTGCAATTTTAACGTAAAATCCTTTGGTTTCCTTATAAAACTATTTAAATTACTTTGCTCTTGACTTATCCGGCAATGTGGTGTAGAATACTTACAAGAGGCATGCGCCGTTAAGTTGCGGCGCGCACTTAACAAATTTTGGATAAGGAGGAATTTTATGGCTAAAAAGAAGAGCGGCAGCAAAGTCGGACTGATTGCACTGCTCGTTCTGGTCGTAATGCTTGTGCTCGCTATCGTGGGCATATGCATCGACTGGATCAACACTACGGTGACGGTGCTCGGCAACAGCACTACGGAAGGCACGAAGCTTTCGGAATTGTTTGACACATTCGACGGCCTGGATACAGAGCTTGCGGGGTCGTTCAAGGCTATGGCGTCGTTTGCAATACTCACCGTCATACTTGCGGGCGCAACTACCGTGCTTGCGGGCATATGCAAAGTGCTCGGCTGGAAGCTGTTCAGGTTCATTCTCGTGATAGTGGCTATTGTCTGTGTGGTTTGCGGCGTTGTGAGCATCATTACGTCGTTCACCTTCTGCGATAAGCTCGGAGGCGGTTCGATAGGCGATCTTTTCTCTGGTGAAAATGCTCCCGCGGCGGGCGCATGGCTGACTGCCATAGGCGGCGTGCTTGCAGGCCTTGCCGGCGTATTTGCAGCCGTTAAAAATTAAAACTTAAAGTTGTATATTGTTTGCCGTCCGAACGCATTTTTGCGTTCGGACGGCATTTTTTATTAAATATTTCGGCGAAAAATTTTTCAGAACTTTATACGTCAGATGTTTGACAAACTCGTAAATATATATTATCATATGATTAATCATTCATATATAAGGAGGCAGGCAGAATGAAAAACGCTTGCAATACGCCCGAGCAGCACGAGGGCGTAATAAAGGCCGCGCTCGCGGCCATGCCGTCGGAGGACGAAATTTCCGTGATGGCGGCGCGCTTCAAGGCCATAAGCGAGCCCTCGCGCCTTAAAATACTTCTGGCGCTCTCCGCGGGAGAGCTGTGCGTGGAACACATAACAAAGGCTGTGGGCGGAGGCCAGAGCGCCGTTTCTCACCAGCTGAACACGCTAAAACTCAACAAGATAGTCAAGTCCCGCCGCGAGGGCAAAAATATTTTATATTCGGTGGACGATGACCACATAATGGCCATGATACAGGCGGCAAAGGAGCATCTGCACCATGAATAAGGTATTTAAGGTGGAGGGGCTCGACTGCGCCGCCTGTGCTTCAGAGCTTGAAGAGATAATCTCAAAGATAAAGGGTGTGAGAGAGGCCTCGGTCGACTTTATGGCGCAGAAGGTGCGCTTCGAGTGCGACAGCGACGAGGTTGCCGCCGAGGTGGCAAGAAGGTGCAACTCGTTTGAGAATGTGAAAGTGGTGGATGGCGCCCCCGCTGCAAAGGGCGGCGAAAACGGCTGTGCCTGCAGTCATGGACACGGCCATACCCATGAACATTGCGGACATGAGCATGGATATGAGCATGGCCATGAGCATTGCTGCTGCGGCCATGAGCATGAACATGAACACGGGAATAAGCATGACGAAAAGTGCGGCGCGGCGTGCAGGCGGGAGATACAGCTCGAGAATATCGACTGCGCCTCGTGCGCGGCAGAGCTCGAGGAGATGATAGCCGCCATAAAGGGCGTAAAAAACGCCTCTGTAGACTTCATCTCGCAGAAAGTGCGCTTCGACTGCGACGACGACGGGATTGCGGAAGAGGTAAAAAAGTGCTGCAGCGGCTTTGAAGAGGTGCGCGTGGTCGAGCCCGCTCCTAAAACTGCCGTACGGCGCGATCTCTCCGGAGAGAGAAAGATAAGAATAAAGAACCTGTGCTGTGCCAACTGCGGCAGGGAGCTTGAAGAGATACTCAACAAAATCGAGGGTGTGAGCGCCACCGTTGACTTCATGAACATGACGGTAATTTTGAAGTGTGAAAGCGCGCCCGCGTTCGATAAGGCCGTTTATGAGATCTCCCGCTTCGAGGATGTGGAGATAGTGGAGGGCGCGAGCGTAAAGCAAAAACCCAAGAGCCTGTTCAAACAGCATATAAGGGAGATAATACAGATAATAATCTCGGCGGTGTTCTTCGTCCCCGCCATAGTGCTCTCCTTCGTCGGCGGAGATATCGGCGTGATAATCTCCTATCCGCTTTTTGCCGTGTCGTACCTCTCCGTGGGCTGGGAGGTGCTGTGGAATACGTGCAAAAATATCTCTAAGGGCCGCATTTTCGACGAAAACTTTTTGATGACGATAGCTTCCGTCGCCGCCATAGTCCTGGGCGTTGTGTCGGGCGACGGCATATACGAGGGCGTGGCGGTAATGCTCTTATACCAGGTGGGCGAACTGCTGCAGTCGATAGCCGTCGGCTCCTCGCGCAACTCCATAACCCAGCTCATGGACTTGAAGAGCGAGAGCGCCACTCTCCTAAAGGACGGGCAGCAGATAGTAGTGCGTCCCGAGGAGCTTGAACCGGGCGACGTGATACTCATAAAGGCGGGCGAAAAGGTGCCCGCGGACGGCGTTATAGTAAAGGGCGAGAGCTCGCTCGACATGCGCTCTTTAAACGGCGAATCTCTGCCCATGGACGTAAAAGAAGGGCAGGAGATACTCTCGGGCGCGATAAACATTTCAAAGGTGCTCGAGGTGAAGGTCGTACGCAAATACGCCGATTCGGCGGTGGCAAAGATACTCGACCTCGTGGAAAATTCCACGGCAAAGAAGGCCGCGCCCGAAAAGTTCATAACCAAGTTTGCAAAGTACTACACGCCCGCGGTGTGCGCGGCGGCTCTCGTCGTCGCGGCGCTCGTTCCGACGATAATATGCGCGGTAAACGGCGCATATCTCTGGGCGGCATACTATGAGTGGATAAAAAAGGCGCTGTCGTTCCTGGTAATATCCTGCCCCTGCGCGCTCGTCATCTCCGTGCCCCTTTCGTACTTCGGCGGCATAGGCCGCGCGGCAAAGTCCGGCATACTTGTAAAGGGCTCCACCTGCCTCGACGAGCTGGCAAATGTGACCGTGGCAGCGTTCGACAAGACGGGTACCATAACCGAGGGGTCGTTCAAAGTGGTTTCATACACTTCGCGGGAGGCGCTCTCGCTTGCCGCGGCGGCCGAGAAGTACTCATCGCATCCCATAGCCGTTGCGTTTAAGGATATCCCCGCGCAGTATGCGGCCGAAAATGCCGAAGAGATAGCCGGCCGCGGCGTAAAGTGCGTAATAGGCGGCAGGACGGTCCTGTGCGGCAACGCGAAGCTCATGCGGGAGAACGGCGTGCAGTTTGTTGCGGCCGACAGCGTGTACACGGTGATATACGTCGCGTCGGACGGAAGGTATATGGGCAGCATAGAGATAGGCGACGGCGTAAAGGAGGGTGCAAAGCAGGCGATAGCCGCCCTCAGGGCCCAGGGCGTAACCTACTGCACCATGCTCACCGGCGACAATCCCGCACGGGCAAAGTCGGTGGCGGAGGAAGTCGGACTCGACGGTTACGAGGCGGGGCTTCTGCCCGACGGCAAGCTGGAGGCGGCAGAAAGACTCAAGGAGCGCGGCAAGCTCGTGTATGTGGGCGACGGCATAAACGACGCGCCCGTGATGGCGGCGGCCGACTGCGCCGTGTCTATGGGCAAAGTGGGCTCTGACGCGGCCATAGAGGCGAGCGACGTCGTGCTCGTCACCGACAATCTCGAGCTTCTGCCCAAGGCAAAGAAGATAGCAAAGGGCACCCGCTCGATAGTGTTCCAGAACATCATAGGCTCGCTTGTGGTAAAGCTCGCCATAATGGTGCTCGGCATAGTAATAGCCGGCTTTCCGCTTATTCTGGCGGTGGTTGCCGACGTCGGCGTCATGCTCGTCGCGGTGCTCAATGCCATGCGCACAAAGCTCATAAAATAAAATCAGGGGCGCCTGATATTCGGGCGGCGCCCGCCTTTATCGGCGGGCGCCGCCCCTTTGCATATCCGCATGCGGCCGCGCGCCTGCGGAGCGTAAGGCTGTATTTTGCCGTACGATCTGTTTTTATTTGCAAAATATTTCAATTTCAGCAAAAAAACGATTGTATATATTGCCTTTGATGTAGTAAAATACTAAACGGACTATCACATCTTCGCGCGCGCTTCAATCCGCCGCGGAGAAATATTTTCGTATATATTTGCAAGGAGTTGAAATGGGACTTATAAGCTATATACTCGGTTCCGACAGCAGGCAGAGCGTTAAAAAGCTCAATAAGCTCGCCTTAAAAGTTGAGGAGCTTGAACCTAAATACAAAGCCATGAGCGACGAGGAACTCAAGGCGCAGACGGGCGTTTTAAAAGGCCGCCTTGCCGCGGGCGAAACGCTTGACGATATAATGTTCGACGCCTTCGCCGCATTGAGGGAGGCCAGCTGGCGCGTACTCAAGATGAAGCACTTCCATGTGCAGATAATGGGCGGCATATGCCTTCACCAGGGACGTATCGCCGAGATGAGAACGGGCGAAGGCAAGACGCTCGTCTCCACCCTGCCCGCGTATTTAAACGCGCTCACCGGCAAGGGCGTGCATATAGTTACGGTAAACGACTACCTCGCCAGGCGCGACGCCGAATGGATGGGCAAGGTGCACAAATTCATGGGCCTCAAGGTGGGCGTCGTTGTGCCCGGCATGGACGACAGGCAGAAGAAGGAGGCCTATGCGTGCGATATCGTGTATGCCACCAACAACGAACTCGGCTTCGACTACTTGAGGGACAATTTAAAGACATCCATTCCCGCAATGGTGCAGCGCGAGCTCAACTTCTGCATAATCGACGAGGTCGACTCAATACTCATCGACGAGGCGCGCACCCCGCTCATAATCTCCGGCAAGGGCGGCGAGAGTTCCAAGCTCTATGAGGACGTCGACAGGTTCGTGCGCACCCTCACCGGCGGTTTTGACGACGACAAGAAGGACGCCGAAAAGAACGCTCCCTCCAAGCGCAAGAAGGATCTCACCAAGGAGGAGCAGGAGGCCAACGAGCGCCTTGCCGCCATCCTTGAAGAGATGGAAAACTGGGACTATATAATAGACCGCAAGGAAAAGTCGGTGACTATAACCGAAAAGGGCGCGGAGAAGGCCGAGCGCTTCTTCGGCATACAGAACCTCGCCGATATAGAAAACGCCGATTTGAACCACCACATACAGCAGGCTTTGAAGGCGCACGAGCTGTTCAAGCGCGACGAGGACTATATCGTCTCCAACGACGGCGAGATACTCATCGTCGACGAATTCACCGGCCGTCTTATGCACGGCAGGCGCTATTCCGACGGCCTTCACCAGGCGATAGAGGCAAAGGAGCACGTAAAGGTGCGCGACGAGAACAAGACGCACGCCACCGTCACTTTCCAGAACTATTTCCGCCTGTATAAAAAGCTCTCGGGCATGACGGGTACAGCCAAGACAGAGGAGGCCGAGTTCCGCACGATATACTCCCTCGACGTAGTGGAGATCCCCACCAACAAGCCCGTGCAGAGAAAGGACTATGCCGATATGATATTCTCCACCGTGGAGGGCAAAAAGAAGGCAATAGTCAACGAGATAGTCGAGCGCCATGCCACCGGCCAGCCCATACTTATCGGTACTGTAACGGTTGACAGGTCGGAGGAGATCTCAAGGCTGCTGCGTCGCAACGGCATAAAGCACAATATCTTGAACGCCAAGAACCACGAGCGCGAGGCCGAGATCGTCGCGCAGGCGGGCAGGCTGGGCGCCGTTACCATCGCCACCAACATGGCGGGCCGCGGCACCGATATCCTTCTCGGCGGCAACCCCGAGTACCTCGCCAAAAAGCGCATGAGGGAGGAGGGCTACGACCACGACATGATAGAGGTCGCCATCTCCTATGCCGACAGGGAATTTTCAGAGGAAGAGCAGGTCGCGCGCGCACGCTATGCCGAACTCTATGATAAGTTCAAGGCGGAGACCGACGCCGAAAAGGTAAAGGTCATCGAGGCGGGCGGCCTGTGCATAATAGGCACCGAGCGCCACGAGAGCCGCCGTATCGATAACCAGCTCCGCGGCCGTTCGGGCAGGCAGGGCGACCCCGGCGTTTCGGTATTCTTCATTTCGCTCGAGGACGACCTTGCAAAGCGCTTCGGCGGGGAAAAGATCAAGTCGATATACAATACATTCAAGCTCGACGAGGACCAGTGCCTGCAGTCGAAGATGCTCTCGCGCAGCATAGAAAACGCGCAGAAGGCCATAGAGGGCCGCAACTTCGCCATACGTAAGCGCACGCTGCAGTACGACGAGGTGATGAACGAGCAGCGCAAGACGATATACGGCGAGCGTTTAAAGGTTTTAAAGGGCGAGGACGTGCACGAGCAGATGCTCAAGTATATCCCCGACTATGTGGAAAAGGTGGTAAACGAAACGGTGAACACCGACGCCATGCCCGAAAAGTGGGACGAGGAGTCGCTCAACAACGCATTGAAGACCAAGGTATATCCCGACGAATGCACCTTCGAGATCACGCGCGACATGCTCGAGCGCTGGGACTATGAGGCTGCGATCAAAAAAATAACCAACGAAGTTAAAAAGTCATACGAACAGAAGATAATAAACATTAAAAACGATACTCACGGCCAGGTGGACTACCACCAGATAGAGCGCAACGAACTTCTTCGCGCGGTAGACAGAAACTGGATCGACCATATCGACGCAATGGATCAGCTTCGCAAGGGCATAGGCCTGCGCGGCTACGCTCAGCAGGACCCCGTGATCGCCTACAAGCAGGAAGGTTACGAGATGTTCACCGAGATGATAGAGCGCGTGCAGACGACTACTATTTCCCGTCTGTTAAAGGGCAGGATCGTGCGCCTGCGTCCGGGTCAGCTTCCCGCAAGGCCCCAGCCTGCACAGCAAAACGGCAAGCCGCAGCCCGCGGCAGCTCAGCCCGCCGCAGCACAATCTGCCGCAACGCAGTCCGCGGCTTCCGCACCTGCCGAAGCACCCGCACAGCCGCAGACGGCTGAGGCGCACACCGCGCCCTCGCCCGCAGCTTCGTCCAACGTCGCCCGAGTGCCCATGCCCTCTTCAAACATGGCCATGAGACCGCAGGAGTTTACGCCCAACCCCACGGGCAAGCAGGCGCCCATCGTCAAAAAGAAAGAGGTGGGCCGCAACGATCCCTGTCCCTGCGGAAGCGGCAAAAAGTATAAAGACTGCTGTTACTGGAAGGACCACAAGTGAGATATTCACGAATTTTCCGCCTTGAGGCGTCGGAAATTTTTCGTGATTTGAGGAACCATGTTCCTCTTCGCGCGACTTAGAAGGGCCCACGGAGCATATAGTCGCGCGAATTCACCCTAAGTAGAGCCGGCTTTCGCCGCAAATGTAGTCGCGCTGGCGGCGGGAAACCCGCCTTGCGCACATTATTAATTTAGAATTTTAACTGTTCAATAATCAGGCGCCGCGGTATGCGGCGCTGAACGATACTTTTAAGAGAGTTTTATGTTTAAAGCAGACGATTACAGATTAAGGCTCAAAGCGCTCTCTGAGACGCTCGCCGAGGCAAAATACGCTCTCGATATCGACAATATCGGTAAAAAACTTGAGGAACTCAAGATCGAACAGGAAAAGCCCGAGGTTTGGAATGACTTGGAAAAATCCAAGCACATCGGCAGGGAAATTTCTGTCATAGAGGGCAAGATCGCCGCCTACAACAAGGGCGAAAGCGCATTAAAGGACGCGCAGGCCTTTGTCGACCTCATAGAGGAGGCCGACGACGAGAGCCTCATCCCCGAGCTTGAGAAAATGATAAACTCGGCCGAGGAAGATATAGAGGAGATGCGCATAAAGGCGCTCCTTAAAGGCAAGTACGACGCAAACAACGCCATATTGAGCCTGCACGCAGGCGCGGGCGGAACCGAGGCTTGCGACTGGACGCAGATGCTCTACCGCATGTATCAGCGTTACTGCGAAAAGACGGGCTTCAGGGTCACCGAGATCGACAGAGAGGACGGCGACGAAGCGGGCATAAAGAGCGTCAGCTTCAAGGTGGAAGGGGAAAACGCCTACGGCTTTTTGAAGGCCGAAAAGGGTGTGCACCGCCTTGTCCGCATATCCCCTTTCGACAGCAACAAGCGCCGCCACACTTCGTTTGCCTCGCTTGAGGTAATGCCCGAAGTCGACGATGAGGGAGAGGTTGAGATACGCGACGAGGATATACGCATAGACGTATACCGCTCTTCCGGCGCGGGCGGCCAGAAGGTAAACAAGACCGAGACGGCCATAAGAATAACTCACTTCCCTACGGGCATCGTCGTCACCTGCCAGAATGAGAGGAGCCAGCTGCAGAATAAGGCCATGGCCTTCCAGTATCTGCGCGCAAAACTCATAGAGCGGCAGATCGCCGAGCGCGAGGCCGCCGACGCCGAGCTCAAGGGCGAGATAAAGAAGATAGAGTGGGGCAGCCAGATACGTTCGTACGTGTTCTGCCCGTACACGCTTGTAAAAGACCACCGCACCGGCTATGAGATGACCGATATCCAGGCCGTGATGGACGGGGATATACAGGGCTTTATAATAGACTATCTCAAAAAGGCTGGCTGATGCGGCGCGCTCAAAGCGCTTTCGGCCGACGGCCTTAAAATGCAGGGAGGTTGCAGATGCCGGATTTGTCCGTGTGTGAAAAGTGCCTTTCTCTCTCGTCCGCAGTGCTCTCGCTCGAGGGTGACTTTGAAGAGAGCAGACAGACGCGCATAATATATAACATGCTTGCAGAGCAGACCTCAGAGCTGGGCGCGGCGGTCAATGCCGTAAACTATCTGCCCCTCTCCGCGCGTAAAGATCATATGTCGGAGCTTGTAAAGTTTGTGCAGAGGGTGATATACAATCTCAACCTCGCCAGAAGGGAGGGATTGTTCGGTGATAAACGCCTTGCCGAGGCGCTCTCACTCGCTGTTGCTGTGGCAAACGACATAGGCCTGGCTGTGCGGCAGTATTGCGGCGACATGCCCGAAGGCGCGGCGCCGCCGCAGTCGGCTGCCGGGAATATGCCCGACGGGTTCGACATGCCCTATTGAAGCGGCATGCACGGTTTGTTTATAAATGTGCTGCGGCGCAATATGCGCCGCATTTAAATTATACGGTAAATCAAAGTTTTTGCTATGTACGATATTTCAAAGTGCGAAATCAAGCCCGAGCCCGTCATTTTAGGTATAGAGTCGAGCTGTGACGAAACGGCGTGCGCCGTTCTGCGCGGGAGGAAGATACTCTCCAACCGAATAATCTCTTCTGCGGCGGAACAGGCAAAATACGGCGGCGTTGTGCCCGAAATAGCTTCGCGCATGCATACCGAGGCCGTGGACGAGGTGTGCCGCCTCGCTCTGCAAGACGCGGATTTGCAGCCGCGCGATATCGATTGCGTTGCGGCGACTTACGGCGCCGGCCTTTTGGGCGCGCTGTTGGTTGGACTTTCGTTTGCAAAGGCGTTTGCATACGCTTTAAACGTGCCGTTTGTTGCCGTAAACCATATCCGTGGTCACATTGCCGCCGCCTATCTCGATATGCCCGATTTGCGGCCGCCATTCGTAACGCTGCTTGCAAGCGGCGGGCACACGGCCATTTTATATACCTCATCATATACCCGATTTGAAGTGCTTGCCTCAACTTCGGACGACGCCGCAGGCGAGGCGTTCGATAAGTGCGCCCGCGTTTTAAATCTGCCATATCCGGGCGGCCCCTCCGTGCAGAAACTGGCCGAAAGCGGCGCGCCGTGCATCAATTTTCCGTCGGCGCTCGTAAAAAATTCGCAGTCATTGCGCTTTTCGTACAGCGGCCTGAAGACGGCGGTCATCAACTATTGCCATAACGCGCAGCAGCGCGGCGAGGAGCTGAAAAGGGCGGACGTCGCCGCATCATTCCAGCGCGCGGCAGTAGATCCGCTTGTAAAAAAGACGGTGGAGTGCGCGTTAAAATGCGGCGTAAAAACTGTCACCGCCGGCGGCGGGGTTATCGCAAATTCCTACCTGCGCTCAACCTTGAGCGAGGCTTGCCGGAAGGCCGGACTGAAGCTCGTCCTGCCTGAAAAAAAGTACTGTACCGACAATGCCGCGATGATAGCTTCCGAGGGGCTCAACCAGTATACGGCGGGCAACTTTTCGCCCATGAGCACGAACGCCGTCGCCGCCATACCTTTAAAATAGTGCAAAATTTATATTTGCGATTAATGATGCCGCACCTGTGTGCGGCATATATTTTTGCATTATTTTACATATTTTTGGCATTATATGGCATTCCTGTTTGTCTTTTTAAATTTTATGTTGCAATATCACATAACCTATGATATCATAAATACATAAACTTTACGGGTGCCTGAACGGCGCGGAGCGCGCTATATTTTGCGCAGAATCCGGCCGCCGTTTTTATTGCATGACCGCGGAATCAAATTTTAAGGGGCATGCCCCTTTGCCGCATTGTGGAAACAATGCGGCAAATAAACATTGCTCTTTAAAATATTTTCAGCAGTTCGTGAAGTTTTGCAGACGGAGAGACAAGGGTGAAAAAATGCTGAAAATCGCTGTAGTTGAAAACGAAGCCGACCAGGCGGAGCTTTTGCGCGGATATATTTCAAAATATTCCGAAGAGAAGAATGTTAAGTGCCATGTCGTCACCTATCCCAACGGGCTGGAGTTCATCTCAAACTACCAGGCCGGATTCGACGCCGTGTTCATGGATATAAAGATGCCGCTCATCGACGGCATGGAGGCGGCGGAAAAGCTCAGGAAGGTCGATAAGGATGTCATCTTGATATTTGTCACGAATATGGCGCAGCTCGCCATACGCGGCTACAAGGTTAATGCCATGGACTTCATGGTCAAGCCCGTCACCTACTTCGATTTTGCCACGGAGATGGACAAGATACGGGCCGAGCACGACCGCCGCGTCACAGATTATATCTGGGTAAAGTCGTCCGGCGTGTTGCGCCGCATGGACTATTCGGAGATCTATTATATAGAGATAATAATGCACGATATATACATGCATACAGAAAAGGATACGATAAATTTCCGCGGCTCGCTCAAAAATCTGGAATCGCAGCTGGATGCTCGTACCTTTTCGCGCTGCAACAACTGCTATGTCGTAAATCTGCAGTATGTGACGGGAGTAAAGGACGATAACGTGATCCTTGAAAACGGTGCGGAATTGCATGTAAGCCGCACGCGCAAGCGCCAGTTCATGAACGACCTCGCCGCATATTTTTCGGGTACGGGAATAAAATGAACTATTATTCGATGATACTTTTAGGGCAGCTCAATTTTTACATGGAGATGCTCATACCAATGCTCCTTCTCATAAGAAGGCAGGAGAAGAGGAACTTTTTCTGGCTGCGTCTGCTGCCCGTTGTCGCGGCGGGCGCAGGCTTTGTCTTTATGCCCGCAGTGTCGATAGGGCCGTTCGGCATGAACTATCTGATAGTTTCTTCCGCGGTGTTCCTTGCCGGGTGGTTTTTGTTCAGGCTCTCCCCGCTTGACGTGCTCTTCTATGTGGTGGCGGCGTTCGCCGTTCAGCACGGGCTGTGGGATGTTCTGTTTATGATATACGAGGGTATAGGCGAAATCACGCAGCCTGTGGCGCTCGTCATATATTTTTCGCTGTATCTCGTCGCCTATCTGCTCTTCTATTTCTTTTTCCCCGTCAGCGATTTCAAAAAGGGCGGCATAAAGGGGCGCGGACTTCAGTTTGCCGTATCGTGCTTTATAATCGCCTTTGTGTATGTGCTCGCCTCCTTCGTGCCGTGGTACGATGAGTGGAATATGATATACCGCCTGTATGCGCTCATTTGCTGCATATTTGCGCTCGGTCTGCAATGCGGTCTGTTCGAGCACTCCAAACTTAAGGAAAAGAACAAGGAGCTCGAGCAGGACAACGCCATTTTGCAGGAACTTCTTATACGCGAACAGAAACACTATAACATAACCAAAGATACTATAGATCTCATCAATGTAAAATGCCATGACCTGAAGCACCAGATATCCGTCCTTGGAAATATGGACGAAAAAGAGCGCGACAAAAGCCTGGGCGAAGTTGAAAAAGCCATAATGATATACGGCAACATCGCCAAGACGGGCAACGAAACGCTCGATATAGTGCTCACGGAAAAGAGCTTTCTGTGCGAGAGCTACAATATCCGCTTCACTTATATGATAGACGGCGAGAGCCTTTCGTTTATGGCCCCCTACGATATTTCGTCGCTGTTCGGCAATGCGATAGATAACGCCATAGAGAGCGTGATGAAGGAAGAGGAGCGGGAAAAGAGGATAATAAAGCTCAACGCTTCTTTGAAGCGCATGTATCTCACCATACATATAGAAAATTTCTGTAACGAAAAGGTCCGCTTTAAAGACGGAATGCCCGTGACTAACAAGTCCGATAAGAAGAATCACGGATTCGGAGTGAAGAGCATGAACTACGTCGTGAAAAAGTACGGCGGAACGATGACTATGCGGCAGGACGGCTGTCTTGTAAGTCTGGATATACTCCTTCCCGCAGGAGATTTGCCGGAACCGGCCGCAGTTTCACGGTAAAAAGTATAAAAACGGTAAGCGCCCGCATCTGCGGGCGCTTTTGCTTTTAGTGCAAACAGCATAAAATATATGCATAACCTGTCGGTTCCCGCGCACAACCTGCAGATGATTCTTCTTATAATGAAAATGGCGTTCAAAAGGTGTTAAAGTCAAACGAAGTCAAATTTCAGACGAACTAAGGCAAACCTCCTTGAAAAAAATTTTGTTGCAGATATACTTTAGGCGCGCAATGGTTCAGCGCACACGCAACTTTTGCGGAAAAATTTATACAGGAGGGAACCATGAACATCAAAACAAGACTGTTTCGCGGGCTTACGCTGATATTCGCCTTTTTGCTGGTCTTATCGATCACACTGTCGATTATCATGGAAAAGTATCGTACTGCCCTCGACGAAAACACCGGCTCTGTAAGCCAGGAGACAGTTATCAGCGACAACGCGGAGGACTGGACTTATACGACCCAGTTTACCTCCACAAAGGACGCGGTAGACAGTATGAAAGAGTTCGCCATACGCGAAGCGGCAGAATCTTTGGTACTGTTGAAGAACACCAACAATTCATTGCCCCTTAACCAGGACAGGCCCAAGGTAACGCTGTTCGGCATACGCAGCTATGCGCCTTACTACGGCAGCACCACCGGCGGCTCCATTCCCGATAAGGGCGTAATAGACCACGACCCCAACAAGAGCACTCTCGAAACAGACTTCAAGGAAGTGTTCGACGTGAATCCCGCAATGATTCAGGCTTATGAAGACTACTGCGCCGATTTCACGTGGGGCAGCTCGGGCTTCGGCGCTCAGGCGCCCCAGTATCAGGGCCTCTACAGCACGACCGATCCCACAGAGCCCACGCTCTCCGAACTCGGAGTCACCCGCGACGAGCTCGACTACGGCAACTACAGCGACGCGGCAATCGTCATTCTCGGCAGGGTGAGCGGCGAGGGTTCCACATTCAATCCTGGAGAGGAAGGCCGCACAACGACTGACAGAGAGGGTAACGTAACCAACGTTGTCGAAACCGACAGCGGCAATATCCTCGGCATAAGCGACGAAGAATGGGCGATAATCGACGAGGCAAAGGCCTGCTCGGACAACGTGATCGTGCTCATCAACTCCACCAACCAGATGGATATCGAAGGTCTTAAACAGGATCCTGATATCGACTCGGTTATGTGGATAGGCAATCCCGGCGTCTACGGCTTTGCGGCAGTTGCCCAGGCCCTTCTCGGCGACGTAAATCCTTCCGGGCACCTCGGCGACATCTATGCGGTAAACAGCGCTCTCGCTCCCGCAATGATGAACTACGGCTTGCATAATGAGTACGACAGGTCGGGCAATCTTATCAATACGTATCCCACCGGTACAGACTGGACCAATGCTTCCAGTTACAACGGTATGAACGTAAACTCGTACCTCGTTGAGGCTGAAGGTATCTACACGGGCTACCGTTACTATGAGACGAGGTATGCCGACAGCCTCCTTGCAGGAGACGCGCGCAACGCAGTCACCGCAAAGGCGGGCACCTATGTAAATTACGATCTCGAGAACATGACGTTTATGCCCGCAACCACCGACGGTCAGTGGGTATATTCGCAGGAAGTTTCCTATCCCTTCGGTTACGGCCTTTCTTACACCGAATTTACTCAGGAACTTGTAAACGTTGACGTTTCCGACGATCATAAGACTGCAGTCGCTACAGTGGAAGTTACAAACACGGGCGACGTTGCGGGAAAATCTGTAGTTCAGCTCTATGCACAGGTGCCCTATGAAGAGGGCGGCGTTGAAAAGTCCGCAATTCAGCTTGTCGACTACGAAAAGACCGAAGAGCTTGCGGCCGGCGCTTCCGAAACCGTGACCCTCAACATCGATATGACCAACCTCACGAGCTATGACAATGAGGAGGGCAACGGCGCTTATGTGCTCGACGCAGGCACATATTACTTCGCAGTCGGCGATTCTTCGCACGACGCGCTCAACAACATACTTGCCGAGCAGGGCGTTACCGGCATGGTAAACACCGACGGCACAGCCTTCACGGCTACTTCCGGCAAGGTCGTTGAATGGGAGCTTAACTCCAAAGACGCCGAAACGTTCGATACGTCCGTAACCGGTTACGAAATCAAGAACCAACTCTCCGAAGGCGACTATGCAACCGACGTAAATGCGTGGGCAGACGATATAACGGGCTTTGAAGAAGTTACATACCTTTCGCGCAGCGACTGGAACGGCACTTTCCCCAAGACGTATTCCGGATTCGGCATAGAGGCGGGTTCGCGTCTTGAAGAGATAATGCAGAACGACTTTATCGACCTCAAAACGGACAACAGCCAGGAGAACATAGATGCTCTCATAAACGGCGATTCTTCTGTTGACCTCACTCTTGCGGATATGGCCGGCGCTTCTTTCGACGATGAAAGATGGGCCGAGCTCGTTTCCAAGATTCCTCTTGCAGAGACAATCAACTTTATGGCGAGCGCGTTCCATAACCTTGAATATATTCCTTCCGTAGGCTTCGGTGAATATCCCGAAAGCGGCGCGGTTGCCGATATAGGCGGTTATGCTGCAGACGACGGCCCCGGCGGCTCAGACTCACACAATATGTCGGAAGCCAAGAAGGACGGCATTGCATTTGAAGATGCAGATGAATACAGCTGGGTAGGCACGCGTATCGCTCCCGCTCCCGTAAACCTTGCATACACATGGAACAAGGAGCTTGCATACGAAAACGGCCAGTTGATTCTCGGCGAATCTACTCTTTTGTATCAGCTTCCCATAATGATAGGCCCGGGCATGAATATTCACCGCACGGCTTACAACGGCCGCAACGTTGAATACTATTCCGAAGATCCCATCCTCTCAGGCTTCACTGGCAGCGCGGTCGTTCAGGGCGCGCAGAGCAAGGGCTGCCTTGTAAACATAAAGCACGTCGGCTTCAATACTCAGGAAGCCAACCGTTCGGGCGTCTGCGAACTTGTAAGCGAGCAGGCGGCGCGCGAACTCGAACTCAGGAATTTGCAGCAGGCATTCACGGGCTTCGGCCGCTCTTCCAAGATGGACGAGATTGAAGCAGGCGCAACCCCCAACCGCTACGCGGCAGAGGGCGCACGCGGCACCATGACGGCGTACAACCGCATAGGCATGGTGGCTTCCAGCGCAAACTACGGCGTTCAGGTTGAAATACTCCGCAACGAGTGGGGCTTCAGCGGCTACTCCGTAACCGACTTCACCGGTCTCAACCCCGTAGCGGCTCCCAAGGAGTCCATCCTTGCCGGCACCACGGCGTTCTGCGGCTTCGGCGCGAACGATCCTTACATCAATCTTAACAACCTCAACGCTATCGCCGCGGATTCCGATCTTGCAGCGGCAATACAGGAAGGTATGCACTGCGTACTCTATGCGATATCAAGGAGCTACGGTATGGACCTTATGAACAACATCTATACCGTATCCCTCAACACCTGGTGGAGAAGCCTGTATACGGCGCTCATCACGGTAAGCTCCATCCTGCTTGCAGGCTCGGCTGTCGCATATGTGGTATTCACCATAAAGGACAAAAAATCCAAGGAGGAGGAATAAAGCCATGATGAATTGGATAAAAAAGCAGGGCGTTGCGGGATTGCTTCTCGCGGTTGCGGCCATATGCGCCATCGTGGCCGTGATAATTTACGGCGTTAACTCCACCACGGGCGTCATGCAGAACGTCGAACTCGACGCGGCGCCGATAGTATACAGCATTATTGCGATCGTCCTCGTTGTGGCTATGATCGCGGTTACGGGCAAGGTTCCCCAGTGGGTGATCTCCGCCGCAATGGTTGCGGTAGTCGTGCTCCTTACCCTGAGCATAGGCGACTTCATCTACAACAGAACGGATGTTGCGGGCAACCAGTGGTTCATACCCGACCTCGACACCCCCGAACAGGGCGCATGCCTCAGCCAGGCAATCGTGGGCGTTGTGTTCTATGCGCTCTCCGTTGTCGCCGTAGTCGTTGCGGCCTTCATCGGAAAGTTCAGTAAAGAGAACGCATAATTTAAAGTCAGACGGCGTTTGGTAAAAACCGGATATACTTTGCGAAATGGCGCGGGGCAGAAATGCCCTGCGCTATTCGTGAAGTAAAAGGGATAATTCTTGCCGCTCCTGTTGACAGTGCGGCGCATTACGCTTTATAATATAAAAGTAAAAAAATATCAATAAAAACAGGCGCGGTCCTGCGCCGAAAGGGGAAGGATAATGAGCAGAACAAGTTTTAACGAAGGCTGGAAATACGGACATCTCAACGAGGAGTGGAGAAAGGATATCACCCTCCCGCATGATGCCATGATATATGAAAACAGGACGGCCGACAGTCCCGGCGGCAAAAACACAGGCTGGTATGAGGGGTTTGACTATGTATATGAAAAGAAGTTTGCTGCACCCGCAGAGTGGAAAAATTCAGATTTAATACTTGAGTTTGAAGGTGTTTACCGCAATGCCAAGGTATACGTAAACGGTGAATTTGCAGGCGGATGTGCCTACGGTTACACAACTTTTTTTGTGGATATCGGCAAATACCTCAGATTCGGGGAGGAGAACGTGATAAGGGTGGAGGCGTTCAACGCCGACCAGCCAAACAGCCGCTGGTATTCGGGCGCGGGCATATACCGCCCCGTGTGGCTGCACATTCTTCCAAAGGCGCATATAGGCATGCGCGGCATAAAGATAAAGACTTTGAGCTACGATCCGCCCCGTTTTACGGTTTCGGTGGATACCAATGCCGCCGGCGACGTGAAGGTTGAGATCGCCGACGGGAAGGAAGTCATGGCATCGCAGTCTGAAAGAACGGAGGGCGAAGTTAAATTCGACTTCACCATTCCGGAGGCAAAACTCTGGAGTCCCGAAAGCCCCGACCTCTATACCTGCCGCGTGACGTTCGGCGAAGACGTGCGCGAGGAAAAGTTCGGCATACGCCTTTTGGAGTGCGACGCAAAGGGCGGTATGCGCATAAACGGCAAAAGAGTTATTCTGCGCGGCGCGTGCATACACCATGAAAACGGAATTTTAGGCGCGGTCAATCACCCGTTTGCCGACGCGCGCAAGATAGAACTCTTAAAAAAGTACGGCTACAACGCCATACGTTCGGCGCACAATCCCACGTCGGCAGCCACGCTCGAGGCGTGCGACAGGCTGGGTATGCTTGTCATGGACGAGTACGTCGACATGTGGTATATCCATAAGAATAAATACGACTACGCCTCGCAGTTTGCAGAGGAGTGGCAAAACGATTTGAAGGCGCTCGTGGAGAGGGACTATAATCATCCTTGCGTTATTATGTATTCCACGGGCAACGAGGTCGCCGAAACGGGACAAAAGAAAGGCATTGCCTTTGCAAGGCAGATGACCGACTATATTCACACCATGGACGACCGCCCCGTGACCTGCGGCATAAATATATTCTTCAACCTTTTATATTCGCTCGGCTTCGGCATATACAGCGATAAAAAGGCCGACAGCGCCGCCAAGGCGCCCAAAAAGAAGAAGTCTGTCGGCAGCGAATTTTTCAACGACCTTGCGGGCCTTTTAGGCGCAACCACCATGAAGATAGGCGCAACCATGCCGGGATGCAATGCAAAAACCAAGCACGCCTTCGCCGCCATGGACGTGGCCGGCTATAATTACGGCATAAAGCGCTACAAGGGCGACATGAAGAAGTATCCTGACCGCGTTATTGTCGGCTCGGAGACTTTCTGCGCCGACGCGCGCACATTCTGGCAGATAGCCAAGGACCACCCCGCGCTCATAGGCGACTTTGTGTGGGCCGGCATGGACTATTTGGGCGAAGTGGGCGTAGGTTCGTGGGAACACGCCGACTATGCGCCCGAATTCGGCGGAAACGTCGGCTGGGTGAGCGCGGGCAGCGGCAGGCTCGATTTAAACGGCCGCCCGCTTGCCGAGGCGCTGTATACCCGCGTTGCCTTCGATCTCGACCCCATCCGTGTGGGCGTGGTGCGCCCCGACAAGGCGTTCGAAAAACATTCGCCCTCGGCATGGAAGCTCTCGGGCGCATGGGAGAGCTGGTCGTGGGACGGCTGCGACGGCAAGGAGACCATGGTGGAGGTGTACACCGCCTGCCCCAGGGCTGCGCTGTATATAAACGGCAAAAAGGTTGCCGAAAAGAAGGTCGGCAAGGAGGCGCGCGCATATTTCAAGGTTAAGTATACCCCCGGCGAGCTCGCCGCGGCAGGTATCGATAAAAAGGGCAACGAGGTCTGCCGCACAGTTTTAAAGAGCGCGGGCGCAAGCACGAAACTTACGGCCGAGCCCGAACTTAGCGTGATAGGTGCGGACGACCTGTGCTATATCCGCCTCAAATACACCGATTCAAACGGCGTGTGGAAGCCGCTGATACGCGGCGACATCTCCGTAAAGGTGGAGGGCGGCGAACTTATGGCGCTCGGCAGCGCCTGCCCTTACAACGCCGAGGGCTACCATAACGAGAGCACCGATACCTACTTCGGCGAGGCGCTGGCGATAATCAGGCCTTTAAAGGGCGCAAAGAAGATAGCGCTCACCGCACAGAGCGAATACGGCGGCGCGCATGCCGAAGTTGCGGTGGAGTGATGATATATGAACGATATAAGCATTGCAGTAGATAAACTTGTGGACTACGCGCGCAAAAATCTGCTCCTTTCCAAGGAGAACGAGATGTGCGCGCGCAACGCCGTGCTCGACGCGCTCGGCATGCCCGAGTACGCCTATACGGGCGCAGCTTGCGACGACGTTTACCCGGACGGACCATTGAAAGAGCTGTTTTCCGCCTGCGAGGCTGCGGGGCTGTTCGCTCCCGACGAAGAGGAGGAGTACGGCGACAGGGTTATGGGCGCGCTCACTCTTCCGCCCGAGGGCATACGCCGCCGTTTTGCGGCCGAATTTGAAGGGAACGGAGCAAAAGCGGCCACCGACTGGTTCTATACATACTGCGTAAAAAACGACTACGTAAAAAAGAGCAAGCTCGATAAAAACCCCCGCTTTGAAGAGGGGGGGCTTGTCGTCACCATAAATAAGGCCAAGCCGGAGTTCCGCGACCCTAAAAAGGCGGCGAGCGGCAACTCGGTAAAGGGCGGCTATCCCAAGTGCGCCATCTGCCGCGAAAATGAGGGCTGCCCGGTGCGCAACAAGCGCACACTGCGCACCGTCGATTTAACTTTAGACGGCGAAAAGTGGTTCTGGCAGTATTCGCCCTACGGCTATTTCTATCAGCACGGTATCGCCGTAAACTGCGAACACACGCCAATGCATGTGGACAGGAGCACATTCTGTAAGCTCACAGACTTTGTGGATATGTTCCCGCACTACTTCATAGGCTGCAACGCGCCCCTTCCCAGGATAGGCGGCAGCGTGCTCGCGCACGACCATTTCCAGGGCGGCGGCGAGATATTGCCCATGCACAGGGCGGGCGCCTATAAAACGCTCACTTCGCAAAATTTTGACGGCATTGTGGAGATACTCGACTGGCCCGGCACGGTCATAAGGGTGGTGAGCCGTGACCGCGAAGCTCTCGTCGGCGTCTGCGAAGAAATACGCAAAAAGTGGGTGAGCTTTGAAGATAAATCACTCGGAATCATTCCCGAGGACGGACAGGGCGTGCATAACGCCGTCAGTCCCACCGTCGTAAAGACGGAGCGCGGCTACGAGATGAGCGTGATTCTGCGCAGCAACATAACGAGCGAACAGTATCCCGACGGAGTGTTCCATGCCCACCCTGAATTCCACTCCGTAAAGAAGGAGTCGATAGGCCTCATCGAGGCGCAGGGATTGTTCATCCTCCCCGGAAGGCTGGAGCGCGAGCTGGGCGAGGTCGCAGAAATAATAGAGCAAAACGGCGAATTGCCCCCCGAATATGCCCAATTCAGACTGATTTTTGATGAGGCGAAGCAAATTTATAATGCCTCGCCCGCGGCGGGCGCATGGGCGGCTATACAGCGCGAGCTCGGCAGCATATGCTACAGGATACTCGGCAACACCGCCGTATTCAAGGATAAAGAGCTCACGGTAAAATTTATGGAGGAGCTCGGGTTTAAAACTGTATGATAGACGAAAAGAAATATGCTTACAAAGTTTCGGCCGCGGGGCGCGTCAACATAATAGGCGAACACGTGGACTACTGCGGCGGCAAGGTCATGCCTGCCGCGCTCTCACTTAAAAATACCGTCTATATCCGCCCCAACGGCACAAACAGGATAAATATGAGCTGGACCACCCTGCCCGATTCGGTCAGCCTTGATATTGATAAGCTCGACAGCTATAAGGAGCTTACGCACGGCAAATACCAGGCGGGCAGCGCATACCTCTGGCAGAAGGCGGGGCATAAAATTGTCGGCTGCGACATGCTTCAGGACTGCACCGTGCCCTTCGGCAGCGGCCTCTCGTCCTCGGCGGCGATAGAGGTATCCACGATAGCCGCTCTCGCCACGGTCGCGGGCGAGCCGTTCGACAAAGTTGAGGTCGCGCTTACGGCGCAGGCGGCCGAACGTGAGTATGCGGGCGTGAACTGCGGCATTATGGACCAATACGCCTCGGCGTGCGGCAAAAAGGGCATGGCCATGCTTCTGGACTGCAAGACGCTGGAGTGCGAATATCTCCCGCTGGAGCTCGGCGGCTATTCGCTGGTCATAACCGACTGCAAAAAGCCGCACAACCTTGTGGAGAGCAAATACAACGAGCGCAGGCAGGAGACCGAACAGGCATTCGCCATATTAAAGGGTGCGCTTCCGAATATCGCCTGCCTTGCAGACGTTACGCGGGAGCAGTTTGCAAAGCATGCGCACCTCTTGCCCGGCGTGATTAAAAGGCGCGCCGCGCACGTTGTTAACGAATGCGCGCGCGTAAAGGCCGCCGAAGAGGCCATGCGCGCGGGCGACATGATAAAGCTCGGCAGCCTTCTGAACGAGTCGCACGATTCATTGAAGAACCTCTATGAGACGACGGGCTTCGAGCCCGACGTGCTCGCCGAAACTGCGCAGGCCCACTTCGCCTGCATAGGCTCCCGCCTCACCGGCGGCGGCTTCGGCGGCTGCACTATCTCGCTCGTTAAAACAGAGTACGTGGAGGAGTTCGAAAGCTACCTTTTAGAGACCTATCACAAAAAGACGGGCTACACGGCGGTGTGCTACAGCGCCGAAATAAGCGACGGCATAATGGCGGAAAAGATACAATGATAAATAATTTTGGCGCCTTCCTCGGCAGGGAGGCGCATATTTATGAAATCTCAAACGAATATCTGCGCGTAGGGATAGCCGATTTAGGCGCTTCGGTGCAGTATGTTAAGGTGAACAGGGGCGCATGGGTGGATGTGTGTCCCGGCTTTGACAATGCGGAGGCGTATGTGGCAAGCGGCACTTACTTTGGCGCCACGATAGGCCGAGTGGCAAACCGTATAGAGTGCGCAAAATTTTCGCTCGGCGGAAGGGAGTATTCCGTGCCTGCAAACGACGGCAAAAACTGCAACCACGGCGGCACGGCGGGCTTCGACCGACAGTTCTTCACTGTGCGCACGAAGGGGGCAGAAAACGCAGATTGGCACGGGGATATGCTCGAATTAACGCTTTCAAGCCCCGACGGCGACATGGGTTTTCCGGGAAAATTGAACCTCATAGTGCGCTATAAACTCAGAAGCAGCGCGCTGGAGATATTTTACGGGGCGGAGAGCGATAAAACAACGCTGTTTGCGCCCACCTGCCACCTGTATTTCAATCTCGACGGGGCTAAGGAGGGCGGACCATGCGGCAATTCGTGCGGCAATATGCTCAAAATAAACGCCGAAAGTTACACGCCTATAGGCGAGCGCCTCATTCCCACGGGCGGGATCGCGCCCGTTTGCGGCACGCCCTTCGACTTTACAGATTTCCATGCGATAGGCGAGAGGATAGGGGCGGACGGCGTCCAGCTCCGCATTGCGGGCGGGTACGACCACAACTTTGTGTTAAATGGCGAGCACGCTGCAACGGCCTACAGCAATATAAGCGGCATAAAGCTGGATATCTTTACCGATATGCCCGGGTTGCAGCTGTATTCCGGTAACTTTTTAAAGGGTAGGTCGCGTTTCGGTGAACTCGAGCCCCGTGCGGCGTATGCGCTGGAACCGCAGTTCTTTCCCAACTCGGCAAACATGCCGCAGTTTGAACAGCCGACTCTTCAGGCGGGAAAGAGGTGCGGGCACTATATCCGCTACGAGTTCGGTGAAATTTAAAGGCTGACGCAGTTGGTATGATATACGGTAATATAAAAAATGTAAATAAACCGGTTTCAAAGATATTTTTAGGTACGGCCTCAAAGCCCTTCATGCGCGGGCAGAACTGCGACGGGCTGCTCAACGCCGCCCTTGCGTGCGGCATAAACGCCATCGACACGGCGCGCGTCTACGGCCGCTCCGAGCGGGCGATAGGCGGCTGGCTTGAGCGGTGCGGCCGTCGGAATGAAGTCGTGCTGCTCTCAAAGTGTTGCCACCCGAACGCGTTCGGCGCAAGGGTGACGCCGCGCGCAATGCGCGCCGATTTAAAAAAATCGCTCTCCGCGCTCGGCACCGGCTATATAGATATTTACCTTCTCCACCGCGACGATCTGTCAACGCCCGTGGGCCCGCTCGTAGAGGAGTTCAACAGTATGCACGCAAGCGGCAAAATAGGCGCTTTCGGCGGCTCTAACTGGAGCTATGCACGCATAGCCGAGGCAAATGAATATGCCTACAGCCATTCTCTCATTCCGTTTACCGTGTCCAGTCCCAACTTCAGCCTTGCCTCGCAGAACGCCGATATATGGGGCGGCGGGGTGAGCATTTCCGGCGACGAGGGCAGGGCGGAGCGCCTGCAATATAAAGAGAGCAAAATGGCGGTGGTGGCGTATTCTTCGCTCGCGCGCGGCTTGTTCTCGGGCAGCGTAAACAGCGCGCAGGGCGCTGCGGCTTTTAATCAGCTCGATAAATTTGCGGTGAAGGGGTACCTTTCGGAGCAAAACCTTGCCCGCCTTGCCCGCTGCGAAGTTCTTGCAAAGGAGCTGGGAGCAACCGTTTCGCAGACGGCGCTTGCCTATGTGTTGTGCTGCGGGCTGAACAGCTTTGCCGTCGTCGGCAGCTCAAGCGCGGAGCGCACGGCGCACAATGCCGCGGCGGCGGATATTGTTTTAACTTCCGAACAGATCGCCCGGCTTGAAAGCGGGCATTATTTTTAGAGCATTGCGGAGGAACGGCATGAAAATTCTGGTCACGGGCGGCGCGGGGTTCATCGGCGGCAATTTTATTCAGTATATGCTCAAAAATCACCCCGATTGCCGCATGGTATGTCTCGATAAACTCACATATGCGGGCAACCTCTCCACGCTTGCTGGGGCGCTGAATAATGCCAATTTTAACTTTGTTCGCGGCGATATTGCCGACAGCGATTTTGTTTGCGGTCTTTTCGCGCGCGAAAGTTTTGACGCCGTTGTAAATTTTGCCGCCGAAAGCCATGTTGACAGAAGCATAAGCGGCGCGCAGGTGTTTATGGTTTCAAACGTCGTCGGCGTGCAGGTGCTGCTCGATGCGTGCAACCGCTACGGTGTGCGGCGCTTTCACCAGATTTCCACCGACGAGGTGTACGGCGACCTGCCGCTCGGGTCGCCAAGCCTTAAGTTTACCGAAGAGTCGCCCCTGCGCCCCTCCAGCCCGTATGCGGCCAGCAAGGCCGCGGCAGACCTTATCGCGCTCGCAAGCAGGAGGACTTACGGCACGTTTGTAACCATTTCGCGCAGTTCAAACAACTACGGGCCCTATCAGCACCCCGAAAAGCTGATACCGCTTGTAATAACGCGCGCGCTTGCGGGTGAAAAGGTGCCCGTATACGGCGACGGGCAAAACGTGCGCGAATGGATAAGCGTTTTTGACCATTGCCGCGCCGTTGACCTTGTGTTGCAGAATGGGGAGAGCGGGGAGATTTACAACGTGGGAGGAGGCGTTGAAATGGCGAATATCGATCTCGTTGAGCTCATTTTAAACGAGCTGGGCGTATCGCGCAGCCTTATAGAGTTCGTCCCCGACCGAAAGGGGCACGACAGGCGTTACTCCATTGACAGCAACAAGATGGTCTATAAATTCGGCTGGCGCCCGCAAACCAATTTTTTAGATGGCATAAAGCGCACCGTGCGCTGGTATAAAAATAACCGCGATTGGTGTAGGGGCAGCTCTGAGTGAAAAAAACGAAAGTGAAGAGCAAAATATACCGGCGGTTGATGTTTGTATCAGGGGGGGGTAAGTTTTTAAGTATTTCCAAAAAAAACGCTTTACAATTTTTTTGCACTCGGGTATAATAACAATATAAAACTTAATTCAAAGGCGATAACGGAGGACAACGCCTCTGCGGCCGCGCATTTCAGAGAGTTCCCAGGGCGGTGCGAGGGGAATATGGGCGCGCAAAGGATATCACCTCCCAGCTTATTTTCCCAAAGCCCGCGCAAAGTTTATGCGGTGCAAGTAAGAGAATACGGTCTCACGGTCCGTTACAAGCCGTGGCAAATAATAGTTTGTTTTGGTGGTTTACAAGCACTCGTTTTCGGTGTCCGAAATAACGGGCGCTTTATTTTTTTATAAAGGCCGCCGCAAGGAGTTTAAATCTATGTATAAGAAGGTCGACACAACCTTAAACTTCCCCCAAAGAGAGCAGGAAGTAATCGAATTCTGGAAGAAGAACGACGTTTTTGAAAAGTCGGTTGAAAGCAACGAGGGCGCGGAGGAATTCTCCTTCTACGACGGTCCTCCCACGGCCAACGGCAAGCCGCACATAGGCCATATTTTAACGCGCGTCATGAAGGACCTCATTCCCCGTTATCAGACTATGAAGGGCAAGCACGTCCTGCGCAAGGCCGGCTGGGACACGCACGGCCTGCCCGTCGAGCTCGAGGTGGAAAAGTCGCTCGGCATGGACGGCAAGCAGGACATTGAAAAGTACGGCATAGAGCCCTTCATCAAACAGTGCAAACAGTCGGTGTGGAAGTATAAGGGCGAGTGGGAAAGAATGTCCGAGCGCGTCGGCTACTGGGCTGACATGGATAATCCCTACGTGACTTACGACGATAATTATATAGAGTCGGAGTGGTGGGCTTTAAAGACCATGCATCAAAAGGGCCTTTTATATAAGGGTCACAAGATAGTGCCCTATTGCCCCCGCTGCGGCACGGCGCTCTCCTCGCACGAGGTGGCGCAGGGCTATAAGCTCGTAAAGGAAAATTCGGTGGTCGCGCGCTTTAAGGTGAAGGGGGCTGAAAACCGCTATATCCTCGCGTGGACGACGACTCCCTGGACGTTGCCTTCAAACGTTGCGCTCTGCATGAACCCCGACGAGCCCTATGTTGAGATAGAGGCGGAGGGGGAGAGCTATATCCTTGCAAAGGCGCTTGTCGGAAATTTCTTCGAGGAGTATAAAGTCGTTGCCGAAAAGAAGGGCAGCGAGTGGGAGGGCCTGGAGTATGAGCCGCTCTTTAAAGAGACTACGGCCGAGGTAAAGCGTATATCCCCCGCGAGCGCGCAGGTAAAGTCGCACTATGTGGTGTGCGACGGCTACGTCACCATGGGCGACGGCACGGGCGTCGTTCACATTGCGCCCGCCTTCGGCGAGGACGACTACAAGGTGGGCAAGCGCTACGGTCTCCCCGTGGTGCAGCTTGTAAATGAGCGCGGCTGTTTCGACGGGCGTTTCCCCGCGCTCGACGGTCTGTTTGCCAAGAAGGCCGATAAGATCATAATCGAGATGCTTGAAAAGGAGGGCAAGCTATTCAAAGTTGTGCCCTTCGAGCACGACTATCCCCACTGCTGGCGCTGCGACACGCCCCTTCTGTACTACGCCCGCTCGAGCTGGTTTATCGAGGTGACGAAGGTAAAGGAGGACATAAAGGCCGCCAACCGCTCGGTAAACTGGATGCCCGACACGATAAAGGAAGGCCGCATGGGCAACTTCCTCGAAAACGTGATAGACTGGGGTCTCTCGCGCGACAGGTACTGGGGCACCCCGCTCCCCGTATGGGTATGCCCCGACTGCGGCGAAATAGAGGTCATAGGCTCCAAGGCGGAGCTCAAGGAGAAGTGCGGACTAAAGCCCGACGCCGAGATAGAGCTGCACAGGCCCTATCTCGATAATCTCACCTGCACCTGCCCCAAGTGCGGCGGAAAGATGAAGCGCACGCCCGAAGTTATAGACTGCTGGTTCGATTCGGGCTCCATGCCGTTCGCGCAGTATCACTACCCGTTTGAAAATGAGGACCTGTTCAAGGAGACCTTCCCCGCAGACTTCATCTCCGAGGCCGTCGACCAGACGCGCGGCTGGTTTTATACCTTACTTGTAATAAACACAATACTCTTCGGCGTGGCGCCCTTCAAAAACTGCATAGTTCTGGGCCACGTCAACGATAAAAACGGCATAAAGATGTCAAAGCACAAGGGCAACGTCGTCGACCCCTGGAGCGTGCTCGACAAGCAGGGCGCCGACGCGGTACGCTGGTATTTCTATACCTCGTCCGCTCCCTGGCTGCCCTCGAGGTTCTATGAGGAGGCCGTGTCGGAGGCGCAGCGCAAGTATCTCGGCACGCTGTGGAACACGTACGCATTCTTCACGCTGTATGCCGAGATAGATAAGTACGACCCCTCAAAGTTCAGCTTAAAAGAGTGCAAACTCTCTTTGATGGATAAGTGGATACTCTCCAAGCTCAACAGCCTTGTAAAGCTGGTGGACGAGCACCTCTCGCGCTATGAGATAACCGAGAGCTCGCGCGCCATACAGGACTTTGCCGATATCCTCTCCAACTGGTATGTGCGCCGCTGCCGCGACCGCTTCTGGGGCAGCGACATGACGGACGACAAGGCCGCCGCATACACCACGCTGTATACTGTCTTAGTTACGCTTGCAAAGGCGACTGCGCCCTATACGCCCTTTGTGGCAGAGATGATGTATCAGAATTTGGTGCCGCAGTTCTATAAGGACGCGCCTATTTCCGTTCACCTCTGCCGTTTCCCCGAGGCTGACGACAGCTTTATCGACGGCGAGCTTGAAAAGGGCATGGACGGCGTGATGCAGATAGTTGTGAACGGCCGCTCTGCGCGCAACGCCGGCAATTTAAAGAACCGCCAGCCGCTTGCAGAGATGGTAGTGGTATCCGAAAAACCCTTAAACCTCTCCGACGAGGAGAAGGCCATAGTTTTGGAGGAGCTCAATGTAAAGAAGATGACGGTGGCAAGCGATGCCTCCGTGTATATCAGGTATAAATTAAAGCCCCAGCTCAAGACGCTCGGCCCCAAGTATGGCAAGCTCCTCGGCGCGATCTCCAAATTCCTTTCGGAGTGCAACGCCGACGATGTAGTCGCAAAGATCCGCGAGAACGGCGAATATGAGATAGAGGGACTCGGCGTAAAGCTCGCGCTCGAAGACCTGCAGATCTTTACAGAGAGTGCCAACGGCTTCGTCGCGCAGTCCGACAGGGGCGTGACGGTCGCGCTCTCCACCGTGCTCACCGAAGAGTTGATCGAAGAGGGCGTCGAGCGCGAGATCGTCTCCAAGATCCAGAATATGCGTAAAGATGCGGGCTTTGAAGTGACCGACAGGATAGCCGTATATTACAAGGCCGAGGGCCGTTCCGCCAAAGTGTTTGAGCGCGCCGCTTTTGCAAAGGATGTGCTTGCCGACAGCATTTCCTCGGGCGAGGCACCCGATGTGGCGTTTACAAAAGAGCAGAATATCAACGGCGAGCCTGTTATTATTTCCCTCGTACGCCGCTAAACTTCATATAAGCGGCGTAATACGGTGTCGCGTTTGCGGGTGTTTTCGGTCACTTACGTCTAAGTAAGCTCCCTCAAACCTTCCGCACGCTCCTTGTCTTACTTGCTTCTATGAAGTTTACACAAGATTTGTGGTATGCTCCCTCAATTTTCCTCGCGCGCCTCGCGCTGCTCGTTTCTATGAAGTTTTGATGTGTGTGGCTTCTCGTACTGCTCGCATCTATGAACCCGCTATGAGCAGGGCCGCGCCTATAAGCCAACCCTTAAGGACGAGCCCAACATTTCTCTAAACAGTGGATACCCGCTGTTTAGGTTGGGCGAGATGAGCAAACGCATAATCAAAGGCTTTTGCAGTGACCGAGCCGTGCGGTTTATTTACTGTGTGCACGGCGAGACGGTGGCACGCGTAGCGTGACGGAGTGGTTCTTGGCTCACTCCTACGAAGTTTATATTGAAAACAAAATGCCGCGCAGGGCTGTGCCCTGCGCGGCATTTTCACGTTAATTCGGCTATATATACGGGGTAATTTACATTTTTCGTCAAAAAATTCATGGCGCGGCTGATTGCGGCATACCATAAAATATGACCGTGCTCGATTTGAATGTGGGTGAAAGCGCAAGGATAGATAAGGTTGAGGCCGCGGGCGCTGCCGCGGAGAGGCTGCGGGCGCTCGGGTTTGTGAGCGGCAGGGTGATAACCGTTTTGGGCTACTCGCTGTTTAAAAGCAGCGTGCTGTTATCCTGCGGCTCGGTGCGACTGGCGGCGCGCAGAAATCTCGCTCAGATGATAGGGGTGCGCGTATGAAGGCGGTGCTGGCCGGCAATCCCAACGCGGGCAAAACTACCCTGTTCAACGCGCTCACACACAGCCGCCTCACTACGGGCAACTGGCACGGCGTGACCACGCGTCCCGCCAGTAAAACTGCGGGAGGCATAGCCTATGTCGACGTGCCCGGCATGTACTCTTTCAACGGGTATTCCATGGAAGAGAGTTCCGCCGCAGAGGAGATAAAGTCTGCCGACCTTGTAATAAACGTGGTGGACGGGCTAACGCTCGAAAATTCGCTCAGCCTCACCCGCGCCATAATTTCCATGAACAAGTGCACAGTTGTGTATGTGACCAAACTTAAAGAGCTGAAAAAGAGGGGCGGAAAACTGAACGCGGCGGCGCTCTCCGGTATGTTGGGCGTGCCCGTATTCACCGATTTAAAGGAGCTTAAAAATTATCTTTTAAATTTTGATAAAAATAAAAATAAAAGTAAAAAAATCGGCGCGCATTTTCCTTCAAAAATTCAATTGAACGGGGCATATTACGGGGGCAATTGCGGCTTAACAAAGGCAGAAAAATTATTTTACAACAAATATTTCGCGCTATTTTTCTTTATTTTTTCAATTATTCTAATGTTTTTTCTCGCCTTTTATAAAGACATGCCGGGCGATGCGCTCAAAGGCCTTACCGAAGAGCTCATCTCGGTAAAACTTAAAGGCGCGGTGCAGGCTCTTCTTCCCGCCGGCAAGGTTTGTTCGCTTGTCTGCGACGGCATTATAGGCGGCGCCGGCGGCGTGCTATCCTTTATTCCCCAGCTCTGCGTTTTATATCTGTTTCTCACTCTTCTGGACGAGAGCGGCGTGATGTCGGCCCTGTCGTTTATAACCGACGGAGTGTTTAAAAGGGTTCGTCTCTCTGGCAGGGCGGCCTTTTCCCTCGTGTCGGGCTTCGGCTGTACGGCGGCCGCCATACTCACCACGCGCGGCTTCACCTCAAGGGACACGCAGCGGCGCGCCATTGCCGCTCTTGTATATATCCCGTGCGGAGCAAAGATGCCCGTGTTTTTAACGCTTCTTTCCCCGTTGTTTTCCAACCCGTTCCCCGTGATAACGGCCTTTTACTTTGCGGGCATAGCCCTGTCGCTGCTCGCGTGTCTTGTAGTACGGGGCAGGGAGGAGGAGCTTTTGTCGGAGGTGACGCCTATAGCCCTTCCCTCGCCCGCGCGCGTATTAAATAAGTTGTTTTTTTATATCAAAGGGTTTATAATAAAAGTGGCAACTTCGGTCATGCTGTTCTGTGTGGCAAGCTGGTTTTTATCCAACTTCACGTTTACCCTTTCGCCGTGCGAACTGGACGACAGCATGCTCGCGGAGGTCAGCAGGTTTTTGACGCCGCTGTTTGCTCCCATGGGACTGGATGACTGGCGGCTTGCCTATGCCATGATATCCGGCTTTGCCGCCAAAGAAAACGTGGCGGCAACGATAAACATGCTCATGCCGGGCGGCGCGGGACTGGATATGGCGGGCGCACTTGCCGCAAGCACCTTCCTTCTCATGTGTCCCGCCTGTATCTCGGCCTTTTCCGCCTCGTGCAAAGAGGCGGGCGTAAAGGTTACGCTTGCTCTATTTTTCTTTCAGCTTGCGACCTGCTTTATTGCGGCATATATAGTGCACTTTTTATTCTCACTCTGAATTTTAAAGGTTTTTTATGGGACAGATGATATTGCAGACGGAGCGCCTTGTTTTAAGGGAGCTTGAGCAGGGCGACTATGCCGCGCTGTGCAGGATCTTGCAGGACGAAGAGACCATGTATGCCTACGAGGGCGCCTTTTCCGACGGGGAAGCGCACGAGTGGCTCGAAAGGCAGATCGCGCGCTACAAAAGATGGGGCTTCGGGGCTTGGGCCGTGATTTTAAAGAAGAGCGGCGAGCTCATCGGCCAGTGCGGCGTCACCATGCAGCCGTGGGAAAAAAGCGAGGTGCCCGAGGTGGGGTATCTGTTTCGCCGCGACTGTTGGCACATGGGCTATGCAACAGAGGCCGCCCGCGCCTGCAGGGACTATGCCTTTGCAAGACTGAATTTTGGCGAGGTGTGTTCTATAATCCGCGATACCAACATACCTTCGCAGCGCGTCGCCCAAAGAAATGCAATGTCTCCCGCAGGAATGTGCATAAAACACTTTAAGGGCGTGGATATGCCGCATATACGCTATGTGATAACAAGGGAAGAATGGGGGGAAATGCGCGGCGGGAGCGGCGCGGAATACTGTTTTAAGGATATTTTATGAAAAAATTTGTCGCCGAAGGCACAACCGATTTAAAGACGTTTACCGACGGGCACTACCCGCAGGGCAGCTTTGCCTTTGCGGCCCTTCTGCGCGCAAAGGATATAAGGGTGAACGGCGTGCGCACGGGCAAAAATGTGCGTCTTTCGGCGGGCGACGTGGTGGTATATTACACCACCCCCGCGCAGGAGCAAAAGCCCAGTCACCGCGTGATATATGCCGACCAAAACGTGCTGGTGTGCGATAAATTTTCGGGCGTGTCTGCCGAGGGACTGCTGTGCGAACTGCAGGCGGCGGGGGAGGTTTACGCCGTGCACCGCCTCGACAGGAATACCGAGGGAGTCATTATCTTTGCAAAAAACGCTGCTGCGGAGGACGAGCTTGTGCGCGCCTTTAAAGAGCGGCGCGTAAAAAAGGCGTATCTTGCGCTCTGCAAAGATAATTTTAAGGCGGAAAACGCCGTGCTCACCGCATATCTTTCAAAGGACGAAAAGCGCGCCGAGGTAAAAGTCTTCGACTCTCCAAAGTCGGGCTGCGTTAAAATAGTCACGGAGTACAGCGTGATAAAAAGGGAGGGGGAGCTTGCGCTCGTGCTGGTGCTGCTGCACACGGGCAGGACGCACCAGATACGCGCGCACATGGCGCATATCGGCTGCCCCGTTCTGGGCGACGAAAAGTACGGCGACGGGGAGCTGAACAAAAAATACGGCGCGCGCCGCCAGCGCCTCGTTTCAAAGTCGCTTACGCTTGAGTGCGGCGGCATACTTTCATACTTAAGCGGAAAAACGTTTGAAAGCGCCTTCGTGCCGGAGCCGTAAAATGTCGTTCGTTGAGGTATATGTGCGGGGCAATTTAAAAATTCCCCGCCGCCGCTAGTAAAATTACAGGGGAGAAAAGCGATGATATATCTTTCGTCGTTCAGGTTTCCGTCATGGGACAGCGAATACAGTTTCCGCCTGAACGAAGTCAAGCGCACGTGTTACAATACCATATATCCCTTCTTCGTGCTCTCGCGCCGCGCCCTCAGGGAACTGAACTTTACCGACGTGACCATTCTGTACGGAGGAAACGGCTCGGGCAAGACTACGGCTCTGAACGTCATTGCCGAAAAACTCGGCCTCGCGCGCACCGCGCTCTACAACCGCTCATCCTTCTTCGGCGACTATTTAAAGATGTGCTCATCTTCAAAGGAGCGCGATATCCCTTCGCACAGCGCCGTGATAACGAGCGACGACGTGTTTTCGTATATGCTTGATATCCGCGCAGTCAATGAGGGGGTGGATATTCGCCGCGAGGAACTGTTCGATGAGTATAACAGGCGTAAGCGCGAACTTTCAGCCGTACGCTCGCTCGAGGATTTCGACAGATTAAAGGATATAGTCGACGCGCGCAGACTCACGCAGTCGAAGTTTGTTAAGAGCAGGCTGGGTGATAATATAAAGGAGCAGTCCAACGGAGAGAGCGCGTATTTCTATTTTACTCAAAGAGTGAAGGACGGCGGTCTCTATCTTCTGGACGAACCTGAAAACAGTCTTGCGCCCGACCTGCAGCTAAAGTTATGCGATTTTTTGTTTGAAAGCGTGCGTTTTTTTGGTTGTCAGCTGGTGATCGCTACACATTCGCCCTTCATTCTGTCCATGCGAGGGGCGCGCATATACGATCTGGACGACGACCCCGTGAGTATAAAAAAGTGGATGGAGCTTAAGAACGTGCGCGCCTATTACGATTTTTTCAAGGCGCACGGCAAGGAGTTTGAAGAGTAAAAAGCCTGCTGCATATGCCGTTATTTGCGGCATATGCAGCGGGTAATTGCAAATTTTTTATTGCAAAATTTATAAGGAGCGCCGCCCGCACAAGCATTGTGCGGGCGGCGTCATAATATTTTTTAAATTGCATTGTTGAATTTGCGTGAACAAATTCAAAATAATTTACGTCGAAACGGGACAAGGGGGAATTTACTTCACCCGCTAAGTTCCGTTATGACCTCGCTTTAAACCTCACGGCAAAGATTTTGCCGCAGGCAAAAGATTTGCGCGAACTAAAATAAATAATGTCGCAAGGAGGGGCCTCGCCGCCATTAAAGTAGTGGCATGGTGCATCTGCCGTTTCCCTTCGGGAGCCTCGGCAGAGCAGCGCTTCGCTCGCACGGCCAGAGCTGAATTTTTGTGAACAATGTCACTCCCTCTCGTCCATCGGAATATATTTCTGATCTGACTTTACGCAGTGGTAGGAAGGACGAATTATGCGGTTGCCGTTGATGAGCTCCTCCATGCGGTGCGCGCTCCAGCCGCCCACTCTCGATATCGCAAACAGCGGCGTATACAGGTCGGCGGGAAGGTTGAGCATGGAATATACAAACCCGGAATAGAGGTCGACGTTGGCGCATACCGGCTTGGAGAGTTTGTGCTGCTCGTTTATAAGCTGCTTCGCCGCATTTTCCACAGTTTCGTAGAGGTGATATTCCTCTTCCTTACCCTTCTCAACGGCAAGTTTTTCTGCGTACAGTTTGAGTATCTCTGCCCTCGGGTCAGAGAGCGTGTATACGGCGTGTCCCATTCCGTATACAAGGCCCGCGTGGTCAAATACTTCCTTCTTTAATATTTTGTCGATATAGTCGGTGACGTTTTTCTCCGACCAGTCGTGCACGTTTTCCTTTATGTTCTGCATCATCTGCATTACCTTTACGTTGGCGCCGCCGTGCTTGGGCCCCTTCAATGAGCCGAGAGAGGCCGCCATGGAGGAGTATGTATCGGTGCCTGAAGAGGTGACTACGTGCGTGGTGAAGGTAGAGTTGTTGCCGCCGCCGTGGTCGGCGTGCAGTATGAGCGAAATATCCAGCACCTTGGCTTCAAGATCGGTAAATTCGCTGTCTTTGCGCAGTATATGCAGAATGTTCTGCGCCGTTGAATATTCCGGCTTGGGTTTGTGAATGATGAGCGAGCCGTCGTTTGTGTTGTAGTAACGGTATGCCCTGTAGGAATAGATGGCGAGCATAGGGAACTGCGCAATGAGCTGAATACACTGGCGCAGCACGTTGGCAATGTTCACGTTGTCCGGGTCGGGATCATAGCTGTAGAGGTTCAGAACGCAGCGCGCCAGCATGTTCATCATGTCTTTAGAAGGCGACTTCATGATTATGTCGCGTACAAAGTTGCGCGGCAGCACGCGGAATTCCGAAAGCATTTCACAAAAGTCTTCAAATTCCGTTCTGTTCGGCAATTTTCCGAACAGCAGAAGATAAACCGTCTCTTCAAAACCGAACCTGTTCTCTGCTATGCAGTTTTTTACGAGGTCCTTTACGTTGTAGCCCTGGTAGCACAGAATTCCGGGGATCTCCGTCCTCTTTCCGTTTTCTTCCTTCCACGAAGTGACTTCGGAAATTTCGGTGAGCCCGCACAGAACGCCCTTGCCGTTGCTCTCCCTGAGTCCGCGCTTCACGTCGTACTTTGTATAAAGAGCGGGGTCTATCCTGTTGGAGAGAGCGCTTTTTTCGGCGAGCTCGGATATCATGTATGAATATTTGACTAAGAGGTTGGCTTCATTAAAATCCAAAATTATCAGCTCCCATGCATAAATTTGCGGTAATTTTATCAATTATACCATAAATTGGCCGGCTTGTCAAATGTATGTTTTGCAATGCCGCCGTTTCGCTTTAATTAAATAAAGCATCCCTTCCCTGATCTGTTTCGGCCGGTTGCGGATATGCTCCCGGCATGCCGCGTTTAATATGCGCATAAAATTGCATTCTGTGCGTTTTTACGGCGTGTTCGGTGGTTATAAATAACTATATGAATCAATAGCGGCGCGCGGCGCATGTGCCCTGCCCGCATTAAGGAGAGTTCCATCATCATGCAACAGGTAAAACTTATATCTGCCGACGGCAAATTGCTGGTTGCCCTCTCGGGCGAGATAGATTCGGCAACGGTTGACGATTTTTATGCCCAGGTGAACGCCATATATGTGCACGACAAGAAGGATATAGTGTTCGACTGTTCGGCACTCACCTTTATCGACAGCACCACGCTTGGCACCTTCGTAAAGATTTTCAAGCATCTGAAAGAGGACGGGCATACATTCATTCTGCGCAATGTTCAGCCGCGCATAAAAAAGCTCTTCCAGATCTGCGCGCTCGATACCATTATGGAGATAGACTGATGAAAGATTTATCGGTTAAATTCGATCTCGAAAACAGCGAGTTCTATACGGCCTTGAGGCTGGTGGCGGGGGCTTTCTGCACCATTGCCGAAAAGGACATCGACGCCGCCGAAGATTTTAAGGTGTGCGTAACGGAGAGCGCCATAATACTCAAAAACTGCGGCTTTAAAACGCTGAATGCCGTATTCAATGCGCAAAGCGGCGTAAAGGCCGTGCTTACGGGCGAGGGGGGAAGCCCTGCCGAGGCCGAAAATGACTTGTCTCTCGCGCTCATCGGCGCGCTCGTTGAGAAGTGCGGCATAGACAGAGAGGGCGGCGTTATACGCTCTGTCACGCTTGAATTATGATGACGAACGAACAGGTAAGCGAGCTGTTCAAGGAGTACCGCAGGACGGGCGACAAGAATATCCGCAACAAGCTCGTTGAAAATTACATGTATATAGCCGAGATCCTCGCCAAAAAGTTTGCGGGCAGGGGGGTGGAGTACGACGACCTTTTGCAGGTCGCCTCCGAGGCCCTCATTCTTGGCGTGGAAAAATTCGACCCGTCGCTCGGCAACCAGTTCACTACATACGTCACGCCGACGATAACGGGCATGATAAAGAATTATTTCCGCGACTATTCGCGCTCGGTGCGCCTGCCGCGAAGAATTTATACGCTGGGCGCAAAGATAAAGAGCGAAACCAACGAATATTACAAAAAGTACGGCGTAAAGCCGACGGTAAAACAGCTGTCAGAAAAGCTCGGCGAGAGCGAAGAGGCGATAATGGAGGCAATGGAGAGCCGCCATCCGATGAGCCTCGACGGCACTGTGACGAGCGAGGACGGCGACGGCCTTTTGTATGACGTAATACCCGACCCGGTCGATTCTTTTGAAAAGTTTGACGACGCGCAGTCTTTGAAGGATGAAATCAAAAAGCTTACGCCCACCGAACAGAAGGTGGTGGCTCTAAGATTCGTGCAGGGGAAGTCGCAGTCGGAAGTCGGCAGGATATTGGGCGTCAGTCAGATGTTCGTCTCGCGCGCGGAGCGCAAGATAGTTGAAAAGCTCAAGGAAGCGTTATCGCAATGATTACTTTCAAGGTGGACAATTTAAAGAATATGAACGATTGCCTTAAGCCCTTTCTGGACTTTTTGCTGCGTTCCGGCGTTACGGATGACGACGTATTCGACAGCCGCCTTGTATCGTGCGAACTTATAACAAACGTCATCCGCCACCTGGGTGAGACCGCCAGTTTTGAAGGCGCCGTAAACGCCGAAAGTATCGTTATATCCGTATCGTCGGAGAGTACCGACGGGAAAAAGATATGCGCGGCGCTTCCCGACGTGTTTGCCGAAAGCGGCAGAGGGCTGTATATAATAAAGGCGATATGCAGCAGGGTCTCTGCCGACGGCTGCTCGGTAAAGGTCTGCATAAAGCGCCATAAAGAGGGGGAGTAAGGCCTTTTTGCCGATATCGTGTCGCCCCCATTTTTGTTTGTTTTGCCTGACTGTATCAATGGGTAGATGCAGCAGGCCCGCATAACGCAGAGGGATTTAATGAAAAATATTATCGTATGTATTTCGGCCATTTGTGTTTCGGCTATTGTCGCGGCAGGCGTTGTTGGCCTTTCTGCGTGTTCGTTGCTGCCCAAGTATAGCGATCCGAAGAGCATGGGGATAGACGGCGAGGTCTACGTCACCGGCTTTTACGATGATCTTTGGCCGGACGGAATAACGATCGGCGAAGGGGAGCCTGCGGCGTTTGAAAGCAAGTACTACTACTGGTGGAAGGTTGAAAACGCGCCGTTCGACATGTATTGCGCCCAGAATAAGGAGGCCCTCTATTGGAAACCGGCAGTCTATTGCAAAGAGAGTCAGTTCGACCGCGTCAAACAATATTATTCCGATCCCGAAAATTATGATTACTATATCGGCAGATACCTTGAGGACGACACAAGCGTTTTGTTGGACGAAAACGACGAAGAATATGCCGAGCGCGCTATAGATTTCATGATAAAACTTGATAACGCTTTGGGCGCAGGCGGCCTTTTTGACCCGTTCAGGGATGCAAAGGTCACCTTAAATGCGGAGTTGTTCGATTGGGACAGGGTGACGATATATCGCGTCAGCAAGGACGGCTTTTTTACCACGCTCCACATGGAGCTTGCTCTTTACGGCGGCGCATTGTATGTATACCATTCTTACGATGAACAAAAATCGCAGACAACATTCTACCGCTTTGAGGAGGATGTGAGCGAGCACATGGCGTCACTGTTTTACAAGCTGAATGTGCTGTAAAAGCAGACTGCAAATATCACGCCGTGCGCTTAAAATTTATACCGGCGTAAGATCATATGGCGTAATAAAAAGAGTGCGGCTTATGTGCTTGTACTCTTTGGTCGCTTTATATTTCAGATAAAATTCAAATTTGATTCAAATTAAATTTATGTTAAATTTATGCTGAATTAAAATAGAAAATAAAAAAATTAAATTAAAATAGCAAAAATTTAAATTAAATAAAAATATAAAAGGTACGAAAAAATGCGGCCCCGCTGTTGCGGGGCCGTTTTGCTTTATTTATCATGTATTATTAGTCATATTTTATTTAGTTGAGACGGTTGAGTTCCTCGTATATCTTGCTCATGAGTCCGTCGGAAATCATCGAGCGGTATTTGCCGAGATAGAGGAATATAGCGTTGAAAAATTCGCGATTGTCACCGCCCACGACATATTCCGGGAGTTCGGGACAGGGCCCCTTTTGTCTGTCGAGGAAGGTCTTTCCGAATTCTATCTTTTCGCTTTCTTCAAGTTTTGCGATAAACTCGTCGCTCGGGCCGCGGTAAACTTCTTTTGGCGCATAAACAATTTCTCCGCCAGTCGTTGCGGCGGGGAGCGTCTGAACAGAAACGGGCGCGGGAGCAGGAGCAGTCGCGGGAGCGGGGGTGGGCGCGGGCGTCGTATACGCGGGTGCGGTGTACGCAAACTGCTGCACGGGCACCGGTGCGTTAACAGGTTCTACCTTGCGCTCTTTGCCGCTCTTTCTGTACAGGCCGCACCTTATGGAAGAGAGTATCACCTGAACGAGCGCGGCTAAAAAGATGATGCCGATGAGCAGTCCGGGTGAAAGATCCTGCACATTGAGTACGAACAGCATCACGATCCCTATGACAAGCAGAACGAGTTCAGCTCCATACCTCACTATGTCGAAGATTATGCCGCCCTTAGTCGTATTTGCGCTCAGTTCTATTAAATCTATTGCAAAATTTACTATAACAAGCAGTGCAAGCACGGCGATTACAGTGCCTGTGAACATGTTTGCCGCTGTCCTGCCGAAGAAAGTCAAGCCCTGAGAGAAGAAATTGCTCAGAACAGTGATGGCGTCGACGTCGTTATAGTACCCGACGTACAGATTGCCGCCGAAAACATCCGTTCTGGTAAAGTTGAATATGGCAGGTATATCCAGAAGACAGAATACGGCTATCGCACCCAAAAGCGCCATTGCCAGTTTCATGATTCCCGAGCGTCCCTTGTACGCTATCGACTGCACGATGAGCATCAATGCGGCGCCGCCTAAACCTATGCCGATTACACCGTAATCCCATGTGAATCCGGTGCCGCCGTCTGCTCTGAAGCGGCTGTAAGCGATCAGCTGGGCATACAGGTATGCAAACAGCACGAGTACTGCCGCAACTTCTACGATGTATGCGCACACGCGCGCCGTCTTTTTCTTGGAACCCGAAGCCAGCACGGGAATCAGCATTATCACTCCGACTGCGGCTACAACAGCATACAGGGCAACTAAAACGGGAATAAGGTCGAACGTTGTCTGCCCGTAACTGATCAGAAATTCGCGCGTAAGCTCGTTGCCGACGGAACTTCCCGAAAGTCCGACCGCCTTGCAGAACGCGTCGGGCAGAGCCATAAAGAGCAGTTCGTTTCCGTTATATACAGGGAGGAACAGCCCTAAAAGCAGGCACACGAGCGCTATGCAGTACGTTATAACGGCCGCATATTTCTTGCTTGTTTTTTTCGTACTCATAAACTATCTCCGTCAATGGTTGGTTAAGGTCTAACCTGTGTACGTATCTTTTAAATAATGGAATTTTGGGCATTATCGCGGTCGCATACGGAGCGAAAGGACAATTACGCCCATTCTCTGCCCCTTATTTTAATACAAAAATGCTACCGTGTCAAGAGCAGAGCAGATATTGCAGTTCAAAATATATTGCATGCTGCCCGTATAATATGGCCGAAAAATACGCAGCTTAGTCGGCCTGTTAAATAAAACCGGAAAAATATTTGCTGCAATCATTTTATCGTCAGGCTTTCCGTTGGGCACGGGCCTGTTTAAAGGTCTGCGATCTTGAAACCGGGTGCTTCCGGCCGGACGCGCACGGCCGGGAGTCTGTGCCGGTAAACATGTATATGTATCAAAAATATACAAAAAGTTCACCGCGTTTTCAATACTTTTTCGCGCCTTTTTCGCGCCAAAAGTTGCCTGGCGCAGTTTTTCATAGTATAATTAATATGCAGGAGGCGTAAAATGGAAGAAGAATATCATACTAACGGCGTGCCGCAGCATGCGGACGGACCGGACAGAGCGCTCCTTGGTTCCGCTTTGAGAGATACCGTTGCCGTACTCGATGAAAAACAGGTGGAAGCTATTGCCGCGTTATGCAATCTGAAGGGCCTCAGAAGAGTGTTCGGCGACGCCGAACTTATGCGTACCGCAGAGTGTTTTATCGATTGCAGTCTGAATATTTCGGCGGCGGCGCGTTCGCTGTATATGCACAGAAATACCATGATGTATCGTCTCGATAAAATAAAACGCGTGACAGGGCTCGATATCCGTCTGTTCGATGAAGCTTTGGCTTTCAGACTGTTGTACTACGTATATGCTCGCGGCGGCAAAAAATGAAAAATTCCAAGACTAAAAAAATTGCCGTAACGGTTGCGGCGGTTATAGGCGCGGCGGCTGTGCTGGTCCTCGCCTTTTTTGCCGGGTACGTCGTGCGCGATGCCGTGAGCGGGGACGCGGCCGACTGGGTGCTCAGCATAATTGAAAAATATTATTATCAGGATATCGATTCATCCGAGGCTGACAATATTGCCGCCGACGCGATAGTTGACAAGTATCTTGATATTTACTCGGAATACTATACCGCGGAGGAATACAGGGCGCTGCAGGCGAGCAACGGCGGTTCTTCCAGCGGAGTAGGGATATCCTATTCGTATATTCCCGGCACGGGCGTCACCGTTATCGGCACCACGGGCAACTCACCGTCGTTCAGGGCGGGCTTGCGCTCAGGCGACGTGATATTATATGCTGAAAAGGAAGGGGAGCGAACATATTTCAATTCTTCTTCAGATTTCTCTGCTTTTATTTCGGAGCTTGACGCCGGAGAGGACGCAACGTACTTCACGGCCTCGGGAGAAACGTTTACCTTTGCCAAAGAAGAGTATTCGGTGAGCTATGTGCTGCTCGCCACCAACGACGGCGCATGGACGTTTACCTTTGACGATGAAAACAATATGAGCATGGTCGAGAGCGAGGGCGATGAGATAGATTATCTGCCCGACGGCTGTGCGTATATATATCTTTCGCAGTTTTACGGCAAGGCGGTAGAACAGTTTGAAATGGCGGCGGCAAAGATGAATGAACTCGGCTGCACGTCGCTCATTCTCGATTTGAGGAACGACGGCGGCGGTTATGTTTCGGTAATGCAGGGTATTTCCGGCTGCTTTGAAGCGAGCGCGGGGCAGCTTGCCATGAAGGCGCGCTCCGGAAATGGTTCGGTTGTGGAGTATATGGCGGGCACTGCCGACGAGGAGAGCATCCTCTCTGCCGATACCGAGGTTTATGTGCTTGCAAACGGCAACACTGCCAGCGCCTCGGAGGCGCTCATAGGCGTGCTCATAAGTTATGAGATCGCCGGCTATGAAGATATATACATCTCCGAGTATTCCGAGGAGTATCTCTCGGCGTTCGGCGTTACGGCCGAGTCGGTGAAGAGCGGCCGCACTTACGGTAAGGGCATAATGCAGAGCACCTATAAAAATCCGCTCACCCAGGATGCATTGAAACTGACCACCCACCAGATTTACTGGCCCGACGGACATACGATACACGACGTGGGATTGTCTGCCAATGACGGCTGCCACACCGTTGATGCGCCCGCTCCTTTGAGCGGCGACGGGGAAGAGCTCCGCCTTGCGGTACAGGCGATATTCGGATAACGCCTGGCTTACCGCTTCATTTGGTCATATTGTCTGCAAAAGCCTTCTTTATGGTCGGGGCGCGGCGCAAATTTGCGCCGCGCCCCGACTGAATTTATTCAGGGAACATTCTGTTTAAATGCGCCAAGGCACCGCGCTTATTGCGGGCTGCGCATTTTTTTTATGCGCCTCGCTTTAAACAGTACGCAGACGGAGTATCCGTTCCGGGTCTTGGTGACGTCGATGTCGGTTCCGTCATCCCGCTCGAAGTATTCGTCGATCACCCTGTTCAGGTCACGCTTTAAAAGCTCGCGTTCGGCGGAACTCATCGCTTCCCGTTCGAGTTCAAATGCCGCGTTGGATTTTGCCTTCATACTTTTTCTCTAAGCCTCCTGCGGAAATATCCGCCTGCGCCCGTGTATCCCGCCTCGATATGCGGCAGTTTTACGTTTTTTCCCTTCAGACGCGCCGCGATAATTTTAAAATATCTCATGCTGTATGCACGCCATTGTCCCAAAGTCAGGTCAAGGTCTTCCGGTACCGCGGCAAGCAGCGGCGCATTCAGCATCCTTGCTATATCTTCGGGATAGCCCGTCTTGCCCGAAAGGATCAGCCCGCCGTTTGCTTTGTTTATGATAACTCCGCCTATATGCATGCCGCCGTCTCTGAGGGCGGCTATCTTTGCGTCGGCAGCTTTCACGGAGGGGGTATACGGTTCCGTCACGATAACGGCCTGTCCGCAGGCGGCGCGCGCGGCATTGTCGCACAGAACAAAATCGAACAGCCCTGCAACTTCGGAAACAGCTGAAAGTACGGCTTTTTCATCGGAGCAGTTCAGCGTGGGCATTATGTACAAATTTTTATATTTGGGATGTTGGACCACGGTCTGCTTAGCCCTGCAAATGCCGTTTTTATAGTCTTCTGCCGTGAATACCTGCATGCCGCCGCACCCGCATACGTTCAGTGCGCAGGCGCTCAGATTATCGCCGTCGACGATGAGCGTGCGCTCACCGCTGTCTGACAGCGCGAACGCCGTTCCCGCCGCAACGGTCGTCGCTCCCGCCCCGCCTTTTGAAGAGGTAAAAAAAATTTTTTTTGCCAATCTGCTTCCTCCGTATTGTTTTTTTGTTGATTATAACTTGCCGGGGCTCCTTTATTTTAAAAATTAATGTCGAATATTGTAATGTATGCTCGCAAGCTTTGTAATACTTTATTATTACAAGTTATCATATTTATTTGACAAAGTAATGCTGCGTATATATAATGTTGAAGTGCGTTCATGCAGAGCGTGCTTTTTTATGCATGAAATTCAACGCCCGCGGCTGTGAAATTTTATCGGTCCGCTAAGTCAAAAGGTAAAACATGGTACGGTTAAGAAAAAGTAAAAACAAATTAAAGATAATTCTCTGCTGCATACTCGGCTTTATTGTGGCCGTGGGCGGCATTGTAGGTATCCTCGTGCTTGTTCCGCTGATGGAAGGCGAGAAAGAGCCTCCCGTCGTGGACAGCGCCGTCAATGAAAAGAACGACCCGGGCGACATGACGTACGAACAGCATGCGGCCTCCGGCGACGACGGATACCGTACGCTCACATACCTTGCATACGTTCTCTCCGAGCAGCCTTATTATCACTCGGAGTCTGTGACTGTGTCGGTGGCGCCCTTCAATATGACACAGTATACCAAATCGTTCAAAGATTACAGCGACGGCATAATGATCTCGTCCGACCTGACGTACGGCATAAAGAACGCCGGCACGCAGGCGGCGTTCGTGCCCGACGGCAACGAAGAGGGCAGGGGTGCGGGCGTGTATATGCGTACTTCTTCCGGAAGCGTGAACGCAGACAGCACGGGAACAAGCGTTTCCTGGAATGACGACGTAGTGTATTACGACAGGGAGAGCTATCTCTACGCTTACGGCGAATACTCCACCGAGATGACGGTGTATCTGCTCACGGAAGAGACTATAACTTCCTGGGATCCGGCAACCGACAACGGCGACGGCACCTATACGCAGACGTTCTATCTCGACGCGGAAAAGGCGTGCTACTATTATCAGTACGCCATGAAGACGCGCGGCGGGCTTCTTACTTTGCCCGTTTTCCAGAGTATCTCGATGGAAGTCACATTCGATAACAACTATCGCGTTTTGCAGATAGACGTGGTGGAAAACTCACGCATAAACCCGTTTACGTGGATGGACAGCACGTCTACGACCACCACGTCATATACCTACGGGGAGGAAAATTTCGACCGGCCTCATTACGATTATTATGCCGACTACTTTGAACAGTATATAGGCAACCTCGGGTCTGAAGACGGCGATGACGACGAACTCACTCCGCTCGATCTCCTTATGAACGCCTTTGCAGGCGTGCTGAACGGAGAGGGGCAGCAGTTCGACGCCGTAGTCATGGCGGGAGGTAAAACCTATTATGGCAGGGTCTATCTCAGCTTGGATATAAACGGAATAAGCTCGGGGGATATCCTCGGTTCAATTGATGCGCGCATAGCGCTCTCTGAAGACGAGAACATAGATGAGCAGGATCTCTACATATCGTTTGCTGACGGCGATATACGGGCCTATTACAGTTCGGATTTCGCGCTCTCTGCCGACGTAAACGAGTTCTCCGATATCGTATCTCAGTTTGAAAGCTGGGTGCAGGGGCTTTCCGGTGACGGCACGGCTGCGGCCGACGAAGGCGGCAGCGCAGACGAAGGGGGATTTTCACTCGACGAGCTGTTGCAGCAGTTCACGAACGGTACGACGGAGGAATATGACGGCGGACTTACATACACTGCATCTCTCGAAATTTCGGGCATTTCGCTCGACGCCGTTTTCGATTTCTCCAAACAGGACGGCGGAGATGCGGCGACTTATTCGCTCAATACCGCGCAGATAGGCGGCATAGCTTACAACGGTTCTCCCGTAGAGCTCTCGCTGGCGCTCGAGCCCTCTGCAGGCGAAATAATTTCGCACGAGGAGTCGGAAACTCCATTCGACCTCTCGGTTGCGGCGCAGAATCTCTATGAACTTTTAAATTCCGATGCGATAGGGGTGGAAATTTCGCTCGGCGGAGAAAAGCTTGCCGACTTCCTCTCATCTCTCGGCATTGCCGATCTCGGCGCAAGCCTAGACGATTTGTCGCTGCAGATATCCGGCGCGGTTGATATAAACGGCATAACCGTGGCCGCGTCATTCACTCTTTCCGACATCAATGCCGGCAGGACCGTTCTGGCGGCGGACGTGTACTATGTATATAATGATGGGTCGGGCGAATACGGCACGGCATATCTTAATATTTCAAATATTCTGGGTGCAGAGACCTCTGCAAAAGTTTACTGCGATATAGCTGAACTCGCTGCTACCATACAAACTCTTATCGACAGGCTCTCATCCGGAGACGTAGCCGAGGACGTTTCGGAAGGCTCGGAGGGCGCAGTCAGCGCCGCCGACGGTTCCGACATAGTTTCGCTCATAAACGGCATTTTGGGCCTCGACCTCGGCGCTGTGGTCAAAGAGGTGAATGCAGGCGCTGCCGTGATAGGCGCTACCGTGGATCTGGATTCCGTGTTCGCCCTTCTCGGAGCAGATGTTTCGCTCGGCGATATAACGCTGGAATATCATCTCGGCGATTTCGACCGCGAAGATTATAATAATGCGGGAGGCTGGCTGTACGGCAGTATCCCTTCGCTCGGGGCGGAGGCATATATATACGGCAGCGATGCGGCGGTCGGCGGGATAGAAAAAGACGATTATCTGGATCTTGACGAATTGGTCGGTTCGGTTGGCGGCATCATAAACAGCGCCGTGGTAGAGATAAACCTGGAAATAAGCGGCGAAGCGCTTGCGGACGTGCTTGCGTCTAACGGGATCGTCGATCTCGGAGATTCTGCGGACGGACTTGTGCTGGATATAGAGGGCAGCGTAAGCGCGTCAGAGCTTGAGGCGCGGCTTGCGCTCAGCCTGCACGACGAAAACAAGATATATCTTGCAGCCGACGCGTATTATGTGTACGGCGGCGAGGGTTACGGTACGGCATATATCGACCTGACCCATATTCTCGGAGCGAGCTACGACGGGATAAAGGTATACTGCGATATAGCGGAGCTGGCAAGCGCCGTCGGCTGGCTGGTTGACGACGCGGCGGGGCAGACGGAAGGTGCCGGCACGGAGGAGAGCGCAGGCATAGCCGGGATAATCACGGGAATACTTACGATAGACCTCGGCGGGATAGTGAAGGAACTCAGCACCAATGCCGACGGTCTTACGACAACGGTCGATATCGACGGGATCCTCGAATACTTTACGGAAACGGATATAACGTTGGGCGACGTGACGCTTGAATATACCCTCGGCGAAGGCGGCGGGCGGCTGAGCGGCACGGCGCTCGGCGGCGGACTTACCATGTCGGTGACGGGTTCGGACGCAGAGATATCCGCGCCCGATACCGAAGAGTATTACGACCTGACCGCGCTCGTAAATTCGATATATGAAATATTTGAAAGCAACACGGTCCGCGTGCTTCTGGACATAACGGGCGAAGCGCTGTCGGAAATACTTGCGGAAAACGGCATAACGGGAGCGGATGAGCTGCTCGCGGGAGCAAATATCCATGTTTCCGGGAACATAGACATAGACACGCTCGCTGTAAAGGGAACGTTATCGTTCAGCGGTGCGGACAGAACGTACTTTGCGGCCGACGTGTTCTACAGTTATGACGAGGACGGCTACGGCGACATATACCTCAGCATAACGGAGCTTCTCGGTTCCGAATGCAACATAAAGGTATACGGCAATATAGGCGATATAATCAGTTCGGTCGAAGAGCTGATAGGTACAGTCGCAGGCGGAGACACGGCAGGCGGCGCGGCGTCAGGCGCGGAAGTATCGCAGGTGGCGGACATAGTGTCGCAGATACTTTCGATAAATTTGGGATCGATAGTCAGGTGGCTGAGGATAGATGAGTACGGCGTGTATGCGTCCGTTGACATCGATAATCTTCTCGGCAGCCTGACAGGAACGGAGCTCGGCCTTGGCAGCATGCAGATGCAGTATGACGGGCATTTCCTGAGCGGCACTGCCATGAACGGCGGCCTGGAACTGCTCCTGTACGGCAGCGAAATGAACGCCTACAGACCTGATCCTGACGCTTATCTGGATATTGTTGATTTGCTCGCTCTCATTAATAATGCAAAAGCGGCGGTACAGAAAATAATAGACGGCAACTCGGTATACTTCAGTATTGCAAATGCCAAAATCGCCGTGAACGGAGTGACCTTCTCCGTAAGCGGCAAGGGCGAGGCTGTGTGGGATGACGTCTCTCTTGTATCTTTAGCGCTCGATCTTACGTTTGCAACGGGCGGCAAGGACGGCAAGGACGGCACGTCTGAAAACACGGTAAAACTCATATATAACGCAGGGGCTGCCGACGACGAGCCTCTCGTTCAGCTTGCCATAAATGAGGTCGGCCTCATCATCACGCAGAACGATATAGATCGGTTCGGAGAAGATATAAAAGGCCTGATCGCGGCGATAAACAACTTGCTCGGCGGCACGGCGGGCAGTTCAACGGGCAATGCTGACGATTCTCGACTCGTTGCAATCTTTGCTGGGGACGACAGCGTCGGCAATGATGTCGCCGGAATATTGCAGCTCATACTCGGCATATTCAACGGCGAATATGAAGACGGTACCTTGGGCAATGTTCTGACAGAACTTTTTGACGGGTTATTTTCAGATCTGCTTGAAGGCGGCATGGATATAGAAGACGGCCAACTGACTGTCAACGTCGGGGGGCTGAACGTAACTTTCCGCGCGGATCCGGATGAGGGACTGTATTTAAGCGGCAGCGTTGAAAATATAGCCGTCTTTAATGCCGGCGTATCTGCGGGCACAGGGTTGTATGCTCCCGAATTTGCGGATGGTACAGTCTTCTACAGCAGCGCGGCAGACGGCAACAGCGGCGGCAGCTTTACCCGCGCGATATATAACTTTATTTTCGGCACGTATGAAAGCGTGGATATCGGCTCATTCCTCGGCGGCGACGCCTACTCGGTAAATATTAAACTTACGGGCGACAACAGCGATATAGAGGCGCTTAAAGGCGTTGCGGTCAATGCGGATCTCTATTTTGCGGCAAACAAAGCCGAAGGCGCTGTAGCCGACCAAAAGATCGCAGGGGCCGATATAGCCGTAACTGCAGACAGTTTCACATTTGCGGCGGATTTCATCTTCAGCGGAGATATGTTGTACATAACCCTTACTGAGATAAACGGCGCAGAGCTCAATATCGTTTTGAAAGCTTCGGCAGACAACATCTATCGCGCTGTTGAAAACCTGATAAAAGTCGTTCAGAACGATAAGATAGTCAGCCTTGTTTCCGGACTGTTCGGCGGACAGGCGGCGGCTGCTTCAACTTTCGAAGATATTGCAACCTACGGCGGTTCCGCGGCCGGTCCTGAGAGCGACAACATTGCCGATCTCATTTCGGCTATACTCAACTTCAAGTATAGTGAAATCATTGGAATCAGCTCCGATGAGGATAGTTTTGTCGCCACGCTGAATATTGACGAACTTTTGGACGCGCTCAATGTCAATGCCGGTACGCCTATCGGCACGGCCACGCTCAGACTTGCGGGCGGCGAAAACAGGGGCATCTACATCGGTATCGACGATTGGCTCACTGTAAACGCTCAACCCGACAAGGATATTGTCATAACTGTTCCGGAGGATAGCGATGATATCATCGATATAGGCTTCGTCGCCGACCTTATAGACGACATGGGTAAATTCCTGCCTTCGTATAATATCGATACTGCTGGCAGAACGCTCTATTCGCTCACGGGCGGCAAAATCGATGTCAAAGTGAATTTATCCGATGTTGCTGGCTCTGGTGTGGATGATTTATTACAGTGGTTGGCTGAAAACGGTTTAACTGTGCAATTAAATAATATTGACATTGTGATTGGTCTTGATGCTAACAGCGAACTGTATTTCTCCCTTGAAGCAAATACTGTAGAAAATACTTTAGATTTGTTAGGCAGTTTGTGGTCATATACTATTGTAGAAGCTAATACAATAGGCGTTACTTATTCGAACGGAGTTATAACCCTTTCTAAGGGAACGGGCAATGGTCAAATTTATTGGGTAATGACGCCCGAGTACTTTATCGATAATATGTTCGTTAATGACAACGACGAGACCGATTCACCTCTGCGCTGGTTGCTTGGCACAAGCAGTACGATATGGAATATTGTTTCTAATTCTATCGCCGACCTTGTAAGCGATATTTCTTCGGGCACGGCCTTGCCTCAGGAACTGTATTTCTACGGCGAAAACAGCGTACTGAACAGCGGGTTAAATAATCTTATCGCCTTGGCCGACGATCCGGCGGACGGCGAACAGGCAATTTTGCTTGCCGATTACCTCAGCGGCTATCAGATAAAGTTGGGCGACACAACAGTTTCGTATAATGACTACACCCCTGATACAAACCTAACGCTTGGAAGCGGCGATTATTATGCCTTCTCGCTCAATGCGGGGAATATCACGGGCGATGTTTTATCCGTGCTCGATATTGCGCTCACCAGCAATTCAGATAGTGACAGTATAGGCCTCGACGGGGTATCGGCATACGGCTCGCTCGATGATATCTTAACGTTTACGTTCAATATCGGTACGAGCAGCAGTCTTGCTGAAGTTCCTGATTATTTCAGCGACGCAATGGATAGAGCGGCGGAAATACTTGGTACGGGCAGCTATGAGCTTAAACTCGGCGAAGAGGTAGAAGCAGACGGTGATTATGCCACGATTACAAACGGCGGCGTAAAGATCGAAAGCAGCAATGCTTCGGGCAATGACTTTGTTTACGATACCACATATGAGTTAGCTGATAACTATTACAAAGTAAACATCTATGCCAAAGACGGTTCGCTCATTGACAGCTATGGCCTGAGATACGGCTCCACGCTGCACTTCTATCAGACCGAAGGTTTGGGCGAGGACGATACGCTCACAATTTACCTCGATGAAAACGGCGAAGTTTATTCCGATGTCACGTTACAGCTTACGTCAGTTAATTTATCGGAACTCGATAAAGACGGCGACGAAATAATTGAGTTCACGCAGGATACGGTAGTTTATCAGCAAACGGTAAACGGCGTGGTATATACCTTTGTGGGCTCTAACGAGCACAGTAATGAGCCGCACTATGCAATCACGGGCACAGGTAGCGGCATAAGCGAGTATTACAGCAATGATTCCGTTCTTGTGCTTGAAAATGAAATAAATGGCTTCCCCGTAGTAGAGATCGCCAGCGGCGCGTTTGCAAATCTGCAACTGAAGAATGTTGTCGTGCCCGAAAATATCGTCTATGTTGGCGCAGGCGCGTTTATCGACAACAAGGGTATACAGTCAGTTGTATTACTTGCAGATAACGTAACTTTGGGCGGCGTTGCTGATGACGGTACGACTCCATTTTATGGTTGTTCGGATGCAAATGGTTCGACCAATACACTGCTTACCGTTTACTATAATAGGATAGTGTTTGCAGGTAGCACTTATCAAAATGATATAGAGGAAACAAATGATTCTTCTTCAATAGTTGTTACTAACCCTACTGATACTTGGACGTATTTCCGTAATCAAAATGGTAGTGGATGGAATGCTGGCTTCAGGTATTACTATTATTTTTCTGCAATCTCCAACGCTGACAATAGCGGTGAAAGCTGGACTTATATCGACGGATATACAATCGATATAAGCGCCGAAGATAACGATGCCCTTGCTATGGACGACGAGGCGATTTTGTCGGGCCTTGGCAATCCCGTTGTTGCAGGCGAGATATCCTCGGAAACGTATGCTCAAATGGCTGAAACCGTACTTGTAAATATCAACAATTATACGGCGGAGCATTATGGCTATATCAACGGTTTTACTGTCTCCGTTGAGCCCGTAACGAGCATAGGCGCGCAGACTGTAACAATAAAAATTACAAAGGATATGAATAATGCCTGGTATAAATCGATAGGCGACAGCGTTACCACGACCGTGACGAATGACGACGGAACTACTACCGACGTTCTGCTCGATATAGCCTATGAGGCTGGCGCAACGGCAGTGGTTGCAGGTAAAACCTTTGTTGCGCCGAACAGTACTGTTACGATATCGCTCGACAGCACTTACGCCTCCGATTATGACCTCGTATCATTCGACGGCAATATGGCTGCAGATAATTTTGTTACGTATAAATTCGGCAAAGACTTTACTGTCGATTTTGTGCAGAAAAGCGCGACTGTTCAGGAACACATTCCGGCCTATGTAAGCTTTTACAGCGAAGTGCCCGTAGAGTATTTGTATAATGGTGAAAATGTTGTTGAAACCCTTACAGGAAGTGACAATATCTATCTTATCCCCGACTATGCTGTAGGCGGTACTTTGCCCGCAATTGCAACTTCGGCGGAAAATCACTACTTCCTCGGCTGGGCAGACAGAGACGTCAACGACAACTATCAGTTTGTTGCTAATGCTTCTGTAAGTACGTTTTATGACAAAGGCGATACTTCGCTTGCTATCCCTGCTTATTATGCAATCTGGGCTGAAAGTTCAAGGGTAATAAATACTGATAGCTATTCTGTGACGGATGGCGCAACTGTGCCTGCAAAGCCTACTGCAACCGACGGTACAACTTTCTATGAATGGTATGCCGACGCGGACTTCAAGCAACTCCTTAACGGCTCAATGTCTTCAACTATTGTTTATGCAAGGTGGGAATATGTTCTTGAAATTACAATTGATGCTGATAATAGCAGCCTTGTAACGACAGGTGAGGGAGATGTTGACGGACTAAATTATAGCTTAACAGTTTATGAAGATAATATAGTGGAAATATCATATTCATTTGGGAGCTATGAAGTGTCTGCAAGCGGGTTAAGTGGCTTATTGGGAGGCAAGGAAACCATTAATTATACGCGGATAAATATAACTGTTCAAGATTATGTCAGTGCAGAAGGGAAAGTGGAAGCTACTATATATGTGCAGAAAACTAATAATGGTGCTGGCCATAGAAATTTGAAGCCAATAAGCTATGATGGCGACTGGTCAAATAAGTATTTGCCAGATAGTCAAATAGTTGATTCTTCAATGGCCAGTAATGGTAAAACTTCTGTAACTATAAATAATAGCGTATCAATTAGTTATGAAGTTCCTTAATGTGCAACTAATGTTATTAAAAGAGCGCCGCGGCGGAAATTTCCGCCGCGGCGCTTGCCGTATTGCCGCGGGGCGCGGCAATACGGCATTATATCGGCAGTTTCAGCATATCTTTTTATATGAAACTTATCTCAAAAATAATCGAAGAGCTCGGAGGAGACGAGGCGCACGCCTTCACCGTGTGTCCCGGGCAGCTGGCGCATTTTCGCGGCGTAAAGTCGGTTTCAGAGCTGACTGCCGAAAAAATCGTGCTTATCTGCGGCAAAAAGATCATCACCTGCGAGGGTAAAAATCTTACGGCGGCGGAGTATTTTCAGGGCGATATGACAGTTTCGGGCAACATAACGGGCATAAGCATTGAATAACTTCGGGGGAGCGCATTGAATAATCTTACAAAAATAAAAATAATTTCCGCTCCGCGCCAGGCGATAGCCAAGCTCGCCCGCGAGGGGGTGCCTGTGTATAATTGCAATAAAAGCGGCGCATATTTCATATTTTCCGTGCCCGATAATTTGGTAAAAAAAGTTTTTGCAATTTTCTCACGCCCGTGCTATAATATCACCATAGAGAAAAAGAGTACGCTCTTTCGCCTCAGGAATTTTTGCATAAAGCGCGCGTTTCTGCTCGCCGGCGGCCTTATTTTTGCGGCCGCGGTCTGCCTTTCAAATACCTTTGTATTAAGAGTTGAGGTGACCGGCAGCGGCGCCTATCTGGATAACGCCGTGCGCTCTGTGCTCCATGACTGCGGTGTGCGCGAATACTCGCTCTATAGGGGCGGGAACGAAGCGGCAATAATCTCCCGGGTGCTCTCGCTGCCCGACGTTACTTTCTGTTCGGTTCAAAAGCGGGGCAGCGTGCTCTATGTCGACGTGCAGACGAACACCGAGAGCGGAACGCGGGCCGACTATTCGCCCCTTAAGGCCGACCGCGCGGGAAGGGTGGAGAGCATTGTTGCGATCTGCGGCACGCCGCTCGTTGCCTTCGGGGATAGCGTCGGCGCGGGCGATACGCTCATTGCGGCGTATTCCGTGGCGGACGGGCAGAATATGAGCTGCCTTGCCGTCGGCTACGCAATTCTCTCGTGCACGGGTTCGGTGAGTTATGCGGCCGAGCGCGAGAGCGAACAGAATTTGAGTTCTGCGTATGCCGCAGCCCTTTTATATATCGGCGACGGTGAGATTACGGAGCGCAGTTATACGGTGAGTCAAAATTCTGAGGGCGTCGTGTATACCGTAGATTTTACATATCTGCACACAATAAGTATAAATTTCGATTGAGAATTTTTTGATATGGCGGAAATAACCAGAGAAGTATCTGCGGGCTCCGTGGACAAGCTCCAGAAAATTTTAGGCAATTTCGACGAAAACGCAAACCTCATCATGCGAGAGCTGAACGTTTCGCTGCATGTGGACGGGCTGAACGTGACCGTCTCGGGCGGGGAGGAGAAGGTCTCCGCCGCGGCCGACGTGTTGGAGTGCCTGATAGAGCTGGCCTCCGACGGAGAGCCGATAGACGGCAACCGCATAATGTATTGCATTGAGCTTGCCAAAGAGGGCAGGGCAAAGGATATTTTAAAGCTTTCGGGCAGTACGGTGGGCGTTACCTACCGCGGCAAGCCGATAAAGTGCAAAACGGTGGGGCAGAAGCGCTATGCCGACTGCATTAAAAAAGATACTATAGTGTTCGGCGTCGGCCCTGCTGGTACGGGCAAGACCTACCTTGCCGTCTGCCTTGCAGTGCAGGCCTATAAGTCCAAGCAGGTCGAAAAGATAATTCTCACCCGTCCCGCGGTGGAGGCGGGCGAAAAACTCGGCTTTCTGCCCGGCGATCTTCAGACCAAGGTAGACCCGTACCTGCGCCCTTTATATGACGCGCTGCAGGAGATGCTCGGGCTGGAGACCTATACAAAGCTGATGGAGCGCGGTTCTATAGAGATTGCGCCGCTCGCATATATGCGCGGCCGCACTCTGTCCAACGCATTTGTCATTCTGGATGAGGCGCAGAATACCACGCGCGAGCAGATGAAGATGTTTTTAACGCGCATGGGCGACGGCAGCAAGCTGGTGATTACGGGCGACGTGACTCAGATAGACCTGCCCGAGGGCAAAAAGAGCGGCCTTACGCACGCGGTGCATGTGCTGCGCGACATAGAGGGCATAGCCATATGCCATTTGACTGATAAAGACGTTGTGCGCCATCCTCTGGTAATGAAGATAGTGCGTGCATATGAAATAGACAGTAAAAGGAGCGAAAGCGAAAAAGGTGAAAAACAGTAAAAAAACTTATACTCTCGGCGCTTTCGTATATGTGGCGGGGACGGCGGTTTTGTTTGCCATATTCCTGCTGATGATAGCGATCAATCTGGGCAATGAAACTGTTCAGCATATAAGGGAGAATACCGAGCGCATAATTCTGATATGCGTATCGTTCTGCATAGTTTCAGGCATAATGTACTGCTATTTTTATTTTGAAAACAAGAAGTACATTCTTTCGGTGAGCAAGATAATAGAAATTTTTATTCTGCTGGCAATCTCGCTGATGTTCTGTTTTCTGATAGGTAAATTTGTGGACGTCTCGGCCCGTCCCGTTGCGTTTCTGGCGCTGACGGCGGTCACGCTTTTGGGCCGCAGGGAGGCGATATTTTTAAATATAATATTCGCCCTGCAGATGTTCATTCTGGATAACTTTTCAGATGTTACGGCGGTCACTGCTGCGGAGGGCTATAATTTCCTCATTCTTACTTTCTGTACGGGCATGATAGGCATATTCATAACGCCCAGGATAAAGACGAGGATCGGCAGCGTGCTGCTCGCGTTTGTTTTGCTCATTCCCATAGAGCTCATAATCGCCCTTCTGGAGGCGACGATGACGGTGGGCTTCAGGGAGACGCTCATGCTCTTTTTGTACGGCGCGCTGTCGTCATTCTTCTCCGTGCTGGCGTATATGTTCCTGCTGCCGATATTTGAGGTAACGTTCTCCGAGCTCACCGTGTTCAGGCTTCGCGAACTGACGAGCGAACAGGCTAAGCTTATAAAGCGCCTGAAGAATAACGCGCCGGGAACTTACCACCATTCCATGACGGTGGCGCAGATAGCCGAGGCGTGCGCCCAGGCCATAGGCGAGGATTCCGAACTTGCCCGCGCTGCGGCCTATTACCACGATGTAGGCAAGCTCAAAAACCCCGAGATGTTCACGGAAAATCAGACTGATTACAATGTGCACAACGAGCTCACGCCCGAACTTTCCGTCGATATCATACGTTCGCATGCACGCGACGGGGCAAACCTTATCAGAAAGGCGCATCTTCCCGAATTCTTCGCCGATATTGCCGTGCAGCATCACGGTACGCTGCCGATAAAGTATTTTTATGCCAAGGCATTAAAGATGTCGGACGGCGAACTGAATATCGAAAATTATTCATATGCAGGTCCCACACCTACATCCAAGATAGCGGCCATAATCATGATAGCCGACGCATGCGAGGCGGCGGCGCGTTCGCTGACCAACCGTTCGCCGGAGAAGGTGGAGGAGCTGGTGCGCAACATCATCGAGGAGAGGCTGGACCTTGAACAGTTCGATCACTGCAACATAACCATGAGCGAGCTCACAACCATAAAGCTGACGGTCGTCTCGCAGCTGACCGGCGTATACCACTCGCGCATAGCATATCCGAAGATAAAGATAAGCAAGAAAAAACATGAGTAATTTGCATATATTCTGCGACCAATTTGATTTTTCCGCCGTGGAAGGCGCGTTTGAAGGGGAGTTTGTCTCCGACGTTCCGCTCTCGGCGGAAATAATTTTCATAAGCGCAGACGAAATTAAAGAACTGAACGCAAAACACAGGAACAAGAACGCCGTCACCGACGTGCTCTCATTTCCCACGCTCGACGATATCCGCGGCAAGGCGCTGAAGGCGGCTGACTTTCCATACGATATCGATGAGGACGGTTCGCTGTTTATCGGCTCGATAGCCGTATGCGAACAACGCGCGCATGAGCAGGCGGAGGAGTTCGGCCACAGCTACGAACGCGAACTGCACTATCTCGTCGTGCATGGGCTTTGCCACCTTTTAGGCTACGATCATGAGGATGAGGCCGACAAAGCTGAGATGAGGGAGAAGGAAGAGCGGATACTCGGCAGGATGGGTATTACGCGCTGAATTTCGGCAAAGGCCGTACGGTCTGCGCCGTCTGCATACGTGTTGCTTATTTGCGGCATATGTGCCGGTCAATTTAAATAATTTAAGGAGTTTTAATACTTTGAGAAGCGGTTTTATAGGCGTAATCGGCAAGGCCAATGCGGGCAAGAGCACACTTATAAACGTGCTCGTCGGCGAAAAAATATCCATAGTTTCGCCCAAGCCGCAGACCACGCGCGACGCCGTAATGGGCATACTTACGACTGACGACTATCAGCTCGTGTTTGTCGATACGCCCGGCATATACAAGAGCAAGACCTATCTCACTGACGTCATGATGAAAACAACGGAGACGGCGGCAAAGAGCGTCGACGCGATTATGTTCGTGCATGACGGCCACGCGGGCGTGACCGATAGTGACCTTGCGCTCATGAAAAAGTATCTCGCCCTCAAACTTCCCATGATAATCGCTTACACCAAGACGGATATCATGCCAAAGGAGAATATCGTCTCAGACGCCAAAATTTTGTATGAAGGCGGCATAACGTGCGACGTATACCCCGTTTCTGCGCGCAAGGGCACAAACATTCAAAAGCTTGTAAAGGCGCTCGTTGCCCTCGTGCCCGAAGGGGAGAGGGTGATTGCCGAGGATATCGTGTCGGATAAGAGCGAGAAATTCATGCTCGCCGAAATAATGCGCGAAAAGATACTTTTAAAATTCGATAAAGAGATCCCGCACGGCATAGCCATAGTCATAAACAAGTTTGAAAGGCAGGAGAACGGCGTTTACGACGTAAACTTGGATATCATCTGCGAAAAGGCTTCGCACAAGGCAATACTCATCGGCAAGCAGGGCGCCGCCATAAAGGAAGTAAGTTCGTTTGCGCGCAAGGACATGGAAAAGTTCTTGGGCGGCAAGGTGTTTTTGACCACCTATGTAAAGGTGAAGGAGGACTGGCGCGACCGCCCCGGCCTTGTAAAGGACTACGGCTACGAAGCTAAAAAAGACTAAATAATTTTCCCCTGCAATGCGCAAATTAATCGCAGGGAGGGGTAAATTATGAAGCGGGATAAAGACGCTGCCGAGCTTGCATGGAAGATGTTTGAAAAGACGGGGAGTGTGAGCTATTATATGCTATATAAGCAACTTTCCGGTAAAGATTAAGTCTGATCGGCTTTATATAAGCATCGCATAGCTGTGTTGCGTTTACGGGTGTTTTCGGTCACGTACGTCTGTGTACGCTCCCTCAAATCTTCCGCACGCGCCTTGCTCTGCTCGCTTCTATGAATCCGTTAAGGGGGGGTGCTTTGTCTCCTTGTCTTGCTCGTATCTCTGAAGTTTTTATTTGCATTTTGCTGCGGTGAAAAATCAATTTAAATCAATTCAAAATTAAAACGATGCGGCGCGCGGCAATTCTGCCGCGCGCCGCACATTAAAAAATTATGGAAATTAAGGTAAACGCACTCATGATACGCGCCGTCGACTACGGCGAAAACGACAAAATTCTTACTCTTCTCTCTGCCGAGCGCGGCAAAATTTCCGCGGGCATAAAGGGCGTAAAAAAGGCGGGGGCAAAGCTCAAGTTCGCCGCACAGCCCTTCTGTCTCGCCGAATACGTGCTCACAGGCCGCGGCGGGCGGTACACCGTCATCCAGGCCGCGGAGAGCGAGAGCTTTTACGATCTTCGGTGCGACATAAACAAGTTCTACGCCGCGTGCGCGCTGTGCGAGGCCGCCTCCGCCCTGACCTACGAGGAGGACGCCGCGCCGCAGATGTTTTTGTACTGCGTGGAGGGACTGCGCGATATGTGCGCGGGGGACGAGTGTTTCGCCCTTATAAAATTCCTTGCAAACGCGCTCGCGCTCTCGGGCTACGGCTTTTCGGCGGGCAGCTGCGCCGAGTGCGGCAAGGATCTCGCGGGCGAGCAAAAGCTCCGCTTCGTTATGGACAGCGGCGCCTTCACCTGCTGGGACTGCGGCACGGGCTTCGGCGTAAGCGGCAGTACATACGCCGTCTTGCGCGCGGCTGAAGGCAGATCGTGCGGAGAGGTAACCGGCGAGGGCAAAAAGCGCGCACTGCGCCTTCTTCGCGAATACTACGCACTCAAGACCGACAACCGCTGCATTAGCCTTTCGGAATATTTAAGGCTGATTTAATTTTGCGTTTTTACATTTTATTGGAATAAAACAGCGGCGGGGATATTTTTACAATATCCCCGCCGCTGTTCAAAAAAACTTAATGCCGATAAGCTTGTTTTATTTAAAAGATATGGTTGTAAGGTGGTTTACGTAAGTTTCGCCGTTGTTGCGCAAATATAAATCTATGCTTATTTCCGCCCTGTCTTCAACTACGCGCGGCAAATAATAGTCTTCGATTATAGTCACGCTGTTGCCTGTTATTTCGCTCGGCACCATTGCTGCATAGGTTTCAACTTCACCGCCGTATATCGTATATCCGAACGCCAGTAACCCTGTAAGGTCAAGCAACTGAGTGTAGTAATCCGTTAAGTCATACTGCATTGTGAAATATACGCCTTCGGGAGAGTATTCAATTGCAAGTATTGTATATTTTGCGCCTGGCATCCCAAAGCTGTATCTGTCGCCGCCCAATTCGTAAACTTCGGAATTTGTAAGTTCGATATTTATGTTTTCAAATACAAATATGCCGTATTCGCCGAAATCGAAAGCTATCTCGGCATTTTCGATGCTATGCGGTATGCCGCTTTGAAATTTAAGTATTTTTTCGTTCGCTGCGAGAGTGCTGCTGTTTACCGAAAGTTTTACAGCATTTTCGTCCGTGCCGCTTGCATAGTTGTATTTATTTCCGCTGTCGTCTGTGATAATGCAGTTGTTAAGATAGAACAGTAACCTGTTTTGGGGTAAGCCCTCTGCGGAAACCCAAATAAAAACAGTCCTTTTTCCGGCGTAAATATTGTTTAGTTTTACGGTAATATCGTTTTGCTTTTTTTCGAGATTATATTCGGTTGAATGGTTTTTAGCCGAAGCGCCTACGTCAAGTTCAGGGATAATATCCGCGCGGCTGTTCAGCGAAAAGAAAATTGCCAATCCTCCCGCAATAAAAACAGCGAGTATCGCGGCGATTATGCCGACGATTTTTAATTTGTTATGTTTCATTTCAGCCGTCCCTTTTATTTTATATCTTTAAATGAGAGCGTGGCTCCGGGTAATGTGTCCTCAAAATAAAGTGAACTCATAGTTGAAAGTTTGTAGCCGCCTATCAGCCAATATGGTTTACAAAGAGCATATTTACCGTCAAAACTAATCTCGATATTTCCTTTAGTGTTTAATACACGCACAATATTTGTATAGGATGTGCTGTTTTTTGCTGTATAGGTGCCCTCATCAAATTCATATAACCACCTGCAACGGCCTTCTGCAGAGGAATATGTAGGAGTGCATATTACATCCGGTAATGTTATAGAATAACTATTGCTTACTACGGCTTCAATTCCATTCTTAGATATTCCTACGGAAAACTCATATGATTTTGTGCTTGTGCCTGAAGTTGCTGCCGGTGCAAAACCTGCAAGAGTTTCACCTTCGGCAGAGCCTGTGTACATTATGCTTGTCATATAGTAAGACTGGTAATCATTTTTAGGAGTACAATAAACTTTATTTGTTATATCCCAAACAGTTTCGTAATCGCCTACTGCAACTCGCTCAAATTGATAAGTAATTTGTAGCTCTGATGCGTGTGTATTATGTACTATTGTAGGAAGTGCTTCAAAGTAATATGAGTCATCATATACTGATATATATTCGTCGTTGTTATAGCTTGCGCTAAGAGGAGATATGATTTCGGAAGAATTGATAGCTTCAATCTTTGAGTTTACCATCATCGCCATGCAATTTTCCGCTTTTAAGTTTTCGCTGTCAAAATAGTATATAACCGCAGTTCTGCCGTCTTCAATTGGCTGCAAAGAGCAACCTACAAAATCCTCACAATCATTGTTATTAAATTGTATCTCAAAATTATTGTCGGGATATTTACTGTTAAGTAAGTTTTGTACATTTGCTAAAGTTTTAGTAATATCGGTACAATAAAGATAGATATTTGCATTATTACTGTATAGATTTATTAAATCCTTAGATACCGAACTATATCTTACTGTATTTAGATCGACCAAAACGTTTTTATTGGAAATGGCTTCATTTAGCTGCGTTCGTTTTATGGTATTAATTTTAACCCTTTTGCCATTATGTTGAATAACTTTATTGTCTGACAGAGTAGTATTTTTTGAAATGGCTACACATTCATAATCGTATGTAGAAGCATTAATTAAGGCAATTGCAACAAAAGAAACAATAAAACATGCAAATATTGTTGCGGCGCATAGCGATATGATTTTTTTCATTTTAAAATTCCTCCTGCTCATCTGAAATTTAGTGCAACGAATAATGTTGCACCTTTTATTATCTTAATTATACCATAAAAATAATTATTTGTCAATACTGAGTTTTTTAAAAAGTTTTTTGGGAAGCGAGCCATTTCGACTGAGGTCGACAGAAGGAACAGAGGACGCTCATTTTGCGGCTTGCCCTGTTTCCTCGGGAGAGGAGATTAATTGATAAAATAAAATTGATATCAATTTATCGAATATTTGCTTCAAACGCTTGCATTATGCGGCACTTTAAGTTAAAATATAAGAGTTGAAAATATATAATCATTTTAAGTTGGAGGAAAAGTAAACACATGGCTAAAAAGTATTGTTATCTTTTTACCGAAGGCAATGCAGGCATGCGCGAACTTCTGGGCGGCAAGGGCGCTAACCTTGCCGAAATGACGAGGATAGGCCTCCCCGTTCCCCAGGGCTTCACCATCTCTACCGAGGCTTGCACGCAGTACTATGAAGACGGCAGAAAAATCAATCCCGAGATCCAGGCCGAGATCATGGAATACATCGACAAGATGGAAAAGGTCTGCGGCAAAAAGTTCGGCGATAAAGTAAATCCCCTCTTAGTTTCCGTTCGTTCGGGCGCGAGAGCTTCCATGCCCGGCATGATGGACACCATACTCAACCTCGGCTTAAACGAGGACGTAGTAAACACCATTGCCGCAAAGTCGGGCAACCCCCGCTGGGCATGGGACTGCTACAGAAGATTCATACAGATGTTCTCCGACGTCGTTATGGAGGTGGGCAAGAAGTATTTTGAAAAGCTCATCGACAAGATGAAGGAAGAGAAGTGCATCGAGTACGACATCGACCTCACCGCAGACGATTTGAAGGCCCTTGCACATCAGTTCAAGGACGAATATAAAAAGCAGCTCGGAAAAGACTTCCCCGACGATCCCAAGGAGCAGCTGTTCGAGGCTGTAAAGGCGGTATTCCGCAGCTGGGACAACCCCCGCGCCAACGTATACCGCATGGACCACGATATCCCCTACAGCTGGGGCACGGCCGTAAACGTTCAGATGATGGCGTTCGGCAACATGGGCAACACCTCGGGCACGGGCGTAGCTTTCACCCGTAACCCCGCCACCGGCGAGAAGGGCCTCATGGGCGAGTTCCTCGTAAACGCCCAGGGCGAAGACGTAGTTGCAGGCGTGCGCACGCCCCGTCCCATCCAGGAGATGGCCACAACTCCCGGCCTTGAAAACGCATACAAAGAGTTCGTAAAGGTTTGCGACACTCTCGAAAAGCACTACCACGACATGCAGGACATGGAGTTCACCATCGAGGACGGCAAGCTCTACATGCTCCAGACGCGTAACGGCAAGCGCACCGCCGCCGCCGCTATAAAGATCGCATGCGACCTTATCGACGAGGGCATGATCACCGAAAAAGAGGCGCTCATGCAGATCGACGCCAAGTCGCTCGATATGCTCCTTCACCCCCAGTTCGATCCCAAGGCTTTGAAGGAAGCCGATAAGAACAACGTAGTGGGTAAGGGTATCGCCGCTTCCCCCGGCGCAGCAGCGGGCACTATCGTGTTCACTGCCGAGGACGCCGTTAAAGAGGGCAAGGCAGGCAAGAAGGTCGTTCTCGTCCGCCTCGAAACTTCTCCCGAGGACATCGAGGGCATGAAGTATTCCCAGGGTATTCTCACCGTGCGCGGCGGTCAGACTTCGCACGCGGCTGTAGTTGCGCGCGGCATGGGCACCTGCTGCGTATCCGGCTGCGGCGACATAAAGATGGACGAGGAGAACAAGCAGTTCACTTTGGCCGGCAAGGTGTTCAAGGAGGGCGATCCCCTTTCGCTCGACGGCTCCACAGGTACGATTTACGACTGCCTGATCGCCACCGTTCCCGCCGATCCCAACAGCGGCTACTTCGGCAGGATAATGGCCCTTGCTGATAAATATAAGGCTCTCGGCGTCCGCACCAACGCGGATACCCCTCACGACGCAAAGCAGGCCGCCGCATTCGGCGCGCAGGGCATAGGTCTCTGCCGTACCGAGCACATGTTCTTCGACCCCGCACGTATCGGCGCATTCCGTGAGATGATCTGCTCCGACACGGTAGAGGAGAGGGAGGCCGCCCTTGCCAAGATAGAGCCCATGCAGCAGGCAGACTTTGAAGGCCTCATGGAGGCGCTCGAGGGTCAGCCCGTCACCATTCGTTTTCTCGATCCTCCTCTTCATGAGTTCGTACCCACCGACGAGGCCGATATAGAGGCGCTTGCTAAAGCACAGGGCAAGACTGTTGCGCAGATCAAGCAGATAATCTCTGACCTGCACGAGTTCAACCCCATGATGGGCCACCGCGGCTGCCGCCTCACCGTAACTTATCCCGAGATCGCCGTAATGCAGACCAACGCCGTTATCAAGGCGGCTATCGCCGTTCAGAAGAGGCATCCCGACTGGAAGGTAGTTCCCGAGATCATGATCCCTCTCGTAGGCGAGATAAAGGAGCTTGCTTACGTTAAAAAGACGGTAGTTGAAACGGCGGATAAGGTAATAAAGGAGGCCGGTATAGACCTTCACTATGAAGTGGGCACCATGATAGAGATCCCCCGTGCCGCACTCACCGCCGACGAGATCGCAAAGGAGGCCGAGTTCTTCTGCTTCGGCACCAACGACTTAACGCAGATGACCTTCGGTTTCTCGCGTGACGACGCTGGCAAGTTCCTGCCCTCGTACTATTCCGCAAAGATTTACGAGTTCGACCCGTTCGCCAAGCTCGACACCAAGGGCGTGGGCAAACTCATGGAGATGGCGGTTAAGCTCGGCAAAGCCGAAAGGCCTGCTCTCCACTGCGGCATCTGCGGCGAACACGGCGGCGATCCTTCGTCCATCGAGTTCTGCCATGCAATAGGCCTCGACTATGTTTCCTGCTCGCCTTTCCGCGTGCCTATCGCGCGCCTTGCCGCCGCACAGGCAAATATCCGCAGTCCGAGGTCCAAGTAATAGTGGTGTAAATCACAAACAATACTATATATAGTATATCAGGGCTTATTCCGTCAAGGGATAAGCCCCATTTTTATGTCAAAAAAGGCTTAAAAAAAGCTCAAAAAAAGTGTTTTCCATACAAGTTGAACACTTGATTTTATCTAAAAAATATGGTATATTAAGATAAAGGAAGGTAGCAGAGATGACCAATTACAGAGCAATTCTCCTATATTACAGCAAAGGAAATACGACTACGCAGATAGCCACTATCTGCGATTGCTCCCGTACTACGGTCATCCGCGCCGTCAAGAGAGCGAAGGCGATCGGCCTGGCTCTTCCCGTGTCGGACAAGATAAAGGATGAAGAGCTGTATTTCATGCTTTATCCGAAAAGAGGACCTAAGAAGGAGTATTACAGACCGGATTTCTACCTTCTGAATAAAGATAAGAAAAAGCGCGGCTTTACAAAGTACCGCGCTTGGCAGAAGTATTGTCGTGTTGCAAAAAGGGAGGGGTATAAGGCGTACGGTAAATCGTGGTTCTACAAGTTATATAAAGATTATTTTTTGTTTTATAAGCCTTCTCGCGTCAAGCGCAGCGAGAATATGAGACAAATAAGGCTTTTTACATTGCTAAAACAGTCCTATTCTGATATTATAAAATACTCAGACGAGTCAAGGGCACGTTTGGAGGCTGAAATCGATGAATGGTGCAAAAAACGACGGTTGGATAAGCTCCGTTTATGGTGTTCATGTCCGCATGTTACTTGAAGATTATTTTTATTTTTGGTATGAATGCTAAGTTGTCTGTTATAAAAGGGAATAAGATGTTGTCAACGATAAATGTAAATTTACCGCATTTATGGTTGCAACCCAATAACAGGTGTCAAAACAGGATTTTAAAGAAATTTTTCACGCGTAAGGCCACACAGTAAAGAGCTGGGGGCGGATTTCTGCGTCTCTCGATTTGTCAGATGAATTAGGCTATAGTATTTGTACAATTGCAAAAGTAATTATGCGAGAAGGAGAAATGAAATGAAGAGAGAAAGGGAAACGATTTTTAATATCATTTATTCAGGAATAGTCGATTTATTTCAATTGAGCGTTACCTCCCTGACTGCTTACAGTAGAGAAAACGGAAATGATATACGTTACGATTGGTATAAGAAAAAGACTCATCCTAACTCAGATAATTTCAACGAGTTCATGGATGAGTTTATGCAATACTTTAAAGAAAAATGCAAAGAAGAGTCTTTAGTCAATGCCAAGGATTCTCTTGAAGGTCTTTTTCGCTTCCTTGTGACAATGAAGCGCAATAAAGGCATTGAATGTGATGATATTCATGCGCAAGGCACGTATCACGATGTAGAGGTTCTGCTAGAGGAGGCGTATTATGCAATAAGTGATGTAGCGGTAGCGGAGGAATTATATCCAAAGGTTCATTTCGACAGCAGATTACTAATTCCATCGCAATGTGTTTTTGGTAGAGCTGAGTTTATAAAATATGTAATAAAAGAATTACGGGAAAACAGAGTATATCTTTACGGAATCGGCGGTATTGGCAAGACGGAAATTGTAAAGTCAGTGGTCAATACGATTTTAAGTGCGCCTATTGGCGCTTCTTATATGTTGGTTCGCGATATATATTGGATAATCTATGACAATTGTAAAGACGGAGATGATGTAAAAGACTGTATAATAAAGTCTATAAAACCTCAAACGATGATTAACGACGACAACAGGAACGTTTTATATGAGGAATGTATACATATTATAAACAAAAAACGAACGTTGCTAATTATCGATAACATTGAAATTTTCAGCAATGAATTATTGGCGTTTATAAATAGAGTCCAGAACGTGAGGCTACTTGTTGTAGGTCGACCAGAGCCAATCGGCGGAAGCCCATTGCTCAATGTTGAAGTTCAGAAACTGGATTTAAATGCATGTATGGAGCTCTTTGCGTTCTATTGCCCATATAACGAAGATGAAAAAAATGATGTAGCACAAATTGTTGAATTGGCCGACAGGCATACTATTTCCCTTGAATTGTTGGCGAAGCTGATAAAGAAGCAGGAAAAGACGATTGCTGAATTTTTGCAGGTTCTAATCGATCGTGGTTTTAATTTCCGTTTTGATGGGGAAGAAGAACAAAAAGTCTCTTCGGCACATAGTTTGCTGGAAAAAGAGGATAGAATAATTGTACAGTTAGCAAAGCTGTTTAATACAATACATCTGACCGAAAAAGAAAAGAATCTGTTAATAAAATTTAGTACGGTACCAAATCTGAAATGTGCGACTCAAAATGCCTGTAAATGGTTCGCTCTATCGGACACAGGAGTACTGTATTCATTGGCTAATGCAGGGTGGATTAAACGTGAGGAAGGCGAACGAAATAGAAATCGCTGGTATATTCATTCAATAATCGCTACAGCAATTCGCTTTGCCTATTCGAATATTTTATTGGCGACTTGTCAACCATTTATATATAAGATTGCGGATATCATTGTTGGAGCGCTGGAACAGAGCAAAAAGGTAGATAAAATGTTAATTCAATTCGGCTGGTCAATCTCAGATATTTTTAGGGATAGTTTTCAGTCCGTAAGTGATGTGCATTTCCTGTATGTTTTGGCGAAATTATACGAACGTATAGGGCTTTTACAGCGTGCAGAGTATATTGTCAATTTGGCAATGGAGTTGGCGGATCGATTGAGTGTTTAAATATATGAATAAAAAGAGAGACTGGCTGCTTGAAACTGAAGAGTCAATAGAGGATTTGCGATTCAAGCTGCTTGAAAGCAGCATCATTTTAAAACTCCGCATGAATGCGTATGACAAGGCTATAGTAGAATGTTATAATGCCTTGGGAAAAATTGGGCAGCGTGAAAAAGAGTCTGATATTTATGCGCATAGAAAAGGTATGCTTTTAAGTAATTTAGCAATAGCAATTGCTGCGAAATATGAGACCGAGGAGGATTTGGCCCAAAAGGAAGAATATCGCTGTCAAGCGGAGAAATGTTTTGCTGAGAGCATCAAGCTTTGGCAAAAACTTGACGACGATTACAATGTATTTGTTGTCAGATTGCACAAGGCGGATTTTGAATTTGATTGCGATAGAAACACTGCATCTTGGTTCAGGAAATACAGGAGGATAGCAAAAAAGATTAAAAATGACGACGGTAATCTTTTTCAGTTGTTATATTCAGAGACGTTGATGCAGATGGTTCGTAAATATTGTAGCGCAGATGTGTTTGATGACTGCGGCATGAGCTATAGGATTGCAAGTAAATATCTGGATGAGGTTGGGCAGATTTACGACAGATATTGTCATGATGACATCTTAAGACGTTTGGAACTGATAAAGACAAGGCAGGCTTTGGAGCTGACTTGTGCGTACGACGCAGCCAAATTGAAGAGATTTATAGAACAGAGTGAGAAGTTGCTTAATGAATACAGAGAGCATGCTGCTCAAGATGCTGACAAACACATATTTGATCTATATGTTGTTGATATACGCAATAATACAGGGACGGCTTATTATCGACTTGGTTGTGTCTATCTTGAAAAAAACATGGTTAAAGAGGCTGTCAAGGCCTATAAACAGGCTGTCGGATTTTATACTGAGTGTATTGAAGTGTATCGGGTGACAAATGAACAGGGGTCAGATTTGCTTCTCATGATTTATTTGAATATAGCAAATACAAAGCTCCGTTTATATAGATGCCAGAAAGATGATAAATATTTGAATGACAGCATTATGTTAATGCAAGAGTCGATACGCAAATTCAAGAAACTGTTTCCTGACAGCATACCAGTTGCTTTAGCATATTGCACTTTAGGTACGACTTACAGATTGAAGGGAGAGTTTAAAAGTAGTATTAGGTATTACCGTATTGCGGAAAAACTGGGTGATCGGATTATAAAACAGGGCGACTGTGCAGAAGTCTTCTTTTGGATATATGAGGGATATGCCGACGCCTACAAGAATATGGGATTTATTTCCAAAGCTGTGGAATATCTTAATAAACAAAGAGAATTGTTGCTAAGGTGCGGATATGAAGCAGATTCGACAGAGGTTTCTGAAATAGATGAGCGATTGAAGGAGCTGGGTTAAATTTTATTGTTCGTTTCATCTTAACTTGCGATATTGTACCTAGTTTACATGACACAAAGAAATATTCAATAGCAATTTTTGAAAATTAGTATAGGCTTTGAGAGAAATCTCAGAGCCTTTTTGTTTATTTGCAAGGAGAAAACTGCTTGGGGGCTCCTAAGGGTCTTGCTTGTTTTCAAGTTGTCTGTATGTTGCCCATGAATGGTATTGAAAGAATTTGAAAGGGAGATGAACATCAGATATTAATAAATACGAACGCTTATATATAATGGGCTAATGATGTGAGTGAGAGTGGGCATATTGCACACAATGCGCACATAGTACGTTATTTTTTATTTTATCAAGTGCATTTAGAAAGTATGTAATCTAAGCTCACAATACCGAGAGAAAAAATTCGAACAAAAATGAACATCTGAGGATGACTGTGGATCACTATGCTAAAATGTTGCATGAAATGATTGAGGCGCGACAAGGAGAGTGTGGTTTACAGTATAAACAAAATCAAATGAACAGACAGAGCGAACTGAAATAATCTGGTGCTTCATTTCGAAATCGACATGGAAATCATGTTGAAAATATTTGTGCCGAAAGGCAAAGGAGAACATCTATGAAACACTTTTATCAAGCGGGCTGTGAACTGATCGAGAATGTGACGTTCCATGGCGGCGATGAGGAACTGATCGAGAACGTAACGTTCCACGGTGGCGACGAGGAACTGATCGAGAACGTGACGTTCCACGGTGGCGACGAGGAACTGATCGAGAACGTGACGTTCCACGGCGGCGATGAGGAACTGATCGAGAACGTGACGTTCCATGGTGGTGACGAAGAGCTCATCGAGGATGTCATCTTCCACTTCTAACTGCCAGTGGCTGCCCCGACATTGTGATTGCAGTGCCGGGGCAAGCAGTTTTGTGCCCCCAACTAGTACGGCTTAAGCCGTGGATTACATTGAAATAAGAGGTGCCTTATGAATTTTACTTTGAGTGTACACAAACAAATCATGGAATCTCCCGTGGGGTCAAGTAGACCCGAGCAAGGAGGTGCGTTATTTTCAAGTGATGGTGGTGTTACTGTCGAGAAATTTATTTTTGACGAAAAAGGCAGCCGCAGCGGTACAACGTACTCCCCGAATGTTAAGTTTATCAATGAGCAAATCAGATACTGGAGTGGTCGAGGATATTACTTCATAGGATTCGTCCATTCTCATCCTCAGGGGTTTACTGCTATATCTACAGGCAGGGGTGGCGGTTATGGATATACCGTCAGCGATGAGGACGCCATCGTTAAGCTGCTTGGGGGTATGAAGGGCACTAGACGGCTATACTTCCCCGTTGTTCAGAGCTCTGTGTATGGAAAGTTCTCCATGCGGGTGTTCTGTGGGGAAAAAGATTTAAGTGGTAGCGTTAAGATCTGGGAAGACCGCAATATTCATATTGTGGAGGATGCATCCGGGAATTGTGTCCGACGCGAGCTTCGAGCTTATTTACCGATGGATCGTTATTCGCATTCCACAGCGATTATTGTGGGAGCAGGTGGCGGTGCAGACCTCGCGGAGTGGCTTACGCGAGCAGGGGTCAATAAATTTATCCTCTTGGATAGTACGCGCTATGAGTATTCGGACCTTTCCGGCGGCGCATTCTTTCGCGATATAGGCGGATATAAAGCAGATGCCGTGGCACGAAGGATACATGCCATCAATCCCGCTTCAAGGGTAAAAATCATCCGGCAACACATTGACAATGATATCAAAACCGATGATTTTCGATTCTGGCTCGACAATGTTGATCGCCGAAAGAGCCTTGTGATTTTCTGTGAGGGCGGGAGGGATGACTTCAATATCCTCAAGGGGCTTTGCTCAGCGTGCGGGATCGCATTGATACGCAGTTACGCGTATCCAGGCTATCAACCTGCGGCGCAGTACGTACATACAGAGTTCTATGATTTCTGGTCCAATTCTTGTGCGAATGCCAAATGCGAAGTGGATCATATCGGTGGTCTGTACGGGGTGAACCCTTTGAATACGGCGTTATTCGGTAAGGCGAATGCTTTTTTTTCCTGTCCGACCGGTAAGAAAGAACGTAAGGACATTGCCCGGTCGGAAGAAGTTAAGCCACTTTCTGTCGAGAAGTATGAGCCTCTATATAACAAAGCAGAAATAGAACGTAAAAAGGTCGTGATCGTTGGCTGTGGCGGTTCACGGTCATATGCTGAAAACCTCGCCCGTTCGGGCATCAAACATTTTGTACTCATCGATGCCGACGCATACGGCAGGAGCAATCTGCAGACGCAGATGGCATATGCCGATGAGCTCGGAAGCCACAAAGCGGAAGTAATTGCAGACAGGATCAGGCTGATCGCTCCCGATGCCGATGTCACGGTCGTAAACGCCATGCTGGATGAGAATATGACGGATGAACGATTTGCCGCTTTTATCGGAGAAGAGTGGCTGGCGGATCCTTACAGCGTGCTGTTAGCTGCCTGCACCGATAATGTCATAGCGCAGGCGCGCTGTTCGAGGTTGGCTTTGAAGTACGGGTTCCCTTTTTTGATGGCTGGCATCTATCCCGGGGGACGAGTCTTGGAAATGGTGTTTTTCCATCCAGCTATTTCTACCGTATGCCCCCGCTGTATGTTCAACAAGCGGATCGAGGCAAATCTTTCCGTCCGAAATAGACCCGCGCCAGCAGTTTCAAACGGCACGAGCGTCTTTATCACAGAACAACTCAATGCGTATAAGGGCTTTATTTCTCTTTCCCTTCTGTTATATCATTCGGAAACAGCAGACAAGCGGTTCTCTGAGTTCATGGATGACAATCAATGGCGTACCCCCAAACGGAAAAGAAAGCTCGATCGTAATTTCTTGTTTCTCACCATGGATTCGCGCATGGAAGAGCATTCGGGCCAAAAGGCTTATGCACAGTTCGACCGATGGGGAAGGATGTCCGGCTCCAACTTCCAGATCGGAGGGGCATTCTTCCGAAAGAAAAAGCCGCTGAAACATTGCCCCGATTGTGGCGGGATAGGGACTCCTCTCATACGAGTCAAGGGCACTATCGCAGATACCCGTGAGGGACTATATCCTAAGGAGGAAATCCAATGAAACAGTTTGTGTATGGTTCCAAGAAGCAGTTTGACAACCTTTACATGCAACTTACGGAAGGGAGAGGGAAACGCATTTGGTTTTCCGTTTCCTTTCCGAATGGAGGACATGCACGACTTGGCTTTGAGTCGTCTGACGGGCATACGGTCAAAATATTGCTTTCGACGTATGGCGATGAGGCGTTGCCGGGCTATTCGGGAAGCTGCGAGTTGTTCCGTGAGCTCTTGTCGGGCGGATGTCCGCAGTTTTCCGATGCTGAGCATTTAAGAAGCTATTTCGTGCGAGCGCGCAGTGAGTATGCGCGACAGCATGATGCGTCTGAAAATGCCGCGGAGATAAAACCGCAACGGATCGTGCGTCAACGCAAGGCCATTGATGCTTCTCGGGTTGCTGAACGAGTAAAGGAAAATATTATTGGCCAGGATGCCCAAGTCGATAGTATTGTTAAAAGCATTTGTTGTCACCTCCGCAAGCCGAAGCCAAAAAAACCTTTAGTAATGATGCTCGCCGGGCCGACGGGTGTTGGAAAAACGGAGACGGCTCGCAGGATCGCTGGTGTCTTGCAGGAGGAGTTTGGGAAAGAGCAGCTTCCTCTGATCATCGTTAAGTGCAACGAATTTCGGGAGTCGTATCGTATATCGCAGCTCCTTGGATCTCCGGCCGGTTATGTCGGTCATGACGAGCCTTGCCTGATGGAGCCCATCAAAAAATCAGACTCTGCCATCATCGTTCTCGACGAGTTTGAGAAGGCGAATAGTGAGATCCACACCGTCATTATGGACTGGATGGATACGGGGAAGATCACGCTTTCCCGCATTGAAGAAGACGGGGGATCGGCAGAGTACGATTGTGCGGCGAGCATCATCATTCTCACATCCAACATCGATATGCGTGACGAGGCATCGGTATCTATGCGTTTCGATCTGACAGGCGGTAGTGAGTGCATCATGGATGATTCTACGCTCTCAAGCGACGATCGCTGCCGGGGTATCATGGTTCGAAACGGCTTCAAACCGGAGATAGCGGGGCGCATTTCAAAATTTTACGAGTATAAGCCTCTTTCCAAGGGGGATCTGGCGAAGATCGCCGTGCTGGCATTCAAAAATAAATTCACGGAATACGGCTTCGTCGTGGATGAGATCTCCGATGAACTGCGAAGGGATATCGAACAGAGCTGTGCCGCCAGCAGATTCGGGGTAAGGCCGTTGGAAAACGCGCTGGAAGAGGCGCTGGGGGAACAGCTGCCCGCGGCTTCGGAAGAGGGCGTAAAGCACCTAAGGGTAGGCGGATCGCTTCGTCGGCTCACATTTACGGAGGTATAGGTACATGAGAAGGTTTGTCTATGATGCAAAACAGCTTTTTGCTTCTATCGAGGAGCGTTTAGACGGGGGCGAGCGCATTGTGACTTTCGGGTGCGAATTTCCGCAATGTACGCCCGATACGGGGAAACTTTTCTTTTACAAACAGGGAACGGGTTATGTCGTCGGGCTTTGCGACAACGATAATCGAAAGAATATCGAGTATCATGGCGAGTGCCGCGATATGAAATGGCTTTGCGAGCATAAACAGATCCTCTTTGATAATATGCCGCAGATCTACAATATGTTTTCCAGGATAGCCGTCGAATATGAGACGACAGGCAACACGCTCACCTATTTTGTTGACGGCTACGGGGTCTACCGGGATGGAAAATACGTGTTTGAACTTAAAAAGGTGGGCAATTCATGGCGAGCCTATATCGTCAGAACGCCGCCGATCATCGGAAGGGATACGTCGGCAACTGTGATCCATCAGTTGTCAGATGCGGGTCGTAAGTACGTCTGTATTGCGGGCGATGTGCCATCCAAGGAGCTCATGATCAGTCTCGCAAAACAATGGGCGAGAGGATTGCAGAACTATATTTCGACGGGGCAGACCATCGACGAGTGGTTTGCCGAACAAGAACGGCTGGCAAAACAGAAAAAACGGAGGCGCACATGATGCTGCTATTTGGCGAAAGGTATTGTATTCGTGCTAAAGACGATACAAGCGGGCACAGCGGTTGGTTTGTGTTTAAAATTTGCCGTAAAGCAGGTGGCTATAGGGCGTATGTTTTGGAGAGCCCTTCTCTAAATGGCCGTGACTCCAGTCTGTCAAAAGTCCATATGCTGCGAGATGGCAATCGATATTATGTATGCGTTCTCGGCAGTGTTTCGACGATCGACAAAATGAAGGCGATAGCAAGGCTTTGGGCAAAGAGGTATTTGCGGTATGTCGCAACTGAAAAAGACTATAACGAGAAGTAAGGAGGACGGGAATGGAACGAAGTTTATCGATAAATTTTTTGTTGGAACAGGGAATAGTTTTACTCAACGGTCAAATTGATGACGGAATGGCGCAAATGGTGAATTGTCAGCTTTTGTACCTGAGCAAGAAATATCCCGATCGACCCATACAGATGTGGATCAATTCGCCCGGTGGATCTGTAACGGCAGGATTTGCAATTTACGACGTGATGAATTATGTCAAGGTCCCTATAGAAACTATCGCAATAGGGATGGCGGCATCGATGGCGGCGTTTCTTCTTTCTTCGGGCTCTCGCGGCAAACGCAGCGCGTTGCCCAATGCCGAGATCCTCATCCATCAGCCTATGGGACAAGCGGAAGGGCAGACGACGGATATACTCCTCGCGGCGGAGCACATCAAGCGCACCAGGGAAAAGATAGAGGCGTTGTTGGCGCAAAATACGGGGAGAACTATTGCGCAGATCCATAATGATATTGAACGCGATAACATTATGCCTGCACAGACGGCGAAAGAATATGGACTGATTGATATAGTTATTCCAACAACGCCCAAAGCAATGAGCTGAAAACGCTAAGGAGAAACGCGATGAACCTTTTAGACATTTTATTGGACGAAGAAAATGACGATGTGATCGTCCTTCGAGACCAGAACGGCCAGCCGAGCGTGTTTGAGCAGATTGCCGTGATCCCGTATAACGACCTTATCTACTGCCTGCTGCATCCTTTAAAAAAGGAAGGGGCAGCGAAAAATGATATCACTGTCTTTTGGGTCGATGAAAGCGGCGAGGAGCCTATACTTCGCCCGGAAGGAGATATTGCCGTCGCGGAAAAAATTTTCGGTATGTATCTTGACCTGGTCGAGAACGAACGGAGGGGCAGAAATGACGCATGAACGAGACCTCGATAAGCTCGAAAAGCTTTTGAAAGTACTGTTCAACAAGAACGACCGTTCCGACCTTGTTCTCGTCAACGAAGACGGAAAGGAGCTCGTCTTTGCGCAAGTATATGCCGTAGCGGAAGGGAACGCCGTCTATTGCATTCTTGCGCCGAGGACGCAGGTCAGCGGCATGGATCGGAATGACGCCCTGCTCTTCTCCGTCGCAAGGGACGGAACGCTCACCGTTGTTACCGACCGCGCGTGTTCCGAACGCATCTTTGCACAGTACTATCGGTCGATCGGAGGTGGCTATCGTGAAAACTGTAGTGAAGACTGACACAGTTTTTAAGAATGGCCTTGCGGTTTCGCATCCTGAATTTGTCGAATGCAAACTGCAGGCAGATCTTCGGTTGAGAGAGGCGCTCGAGAGGGCTTTTTCCGAAGTCGAAGGACAGGGCGGCGCCTGTCAGGCGGTCAAAGAAGCCCTGTTCGGCACGCTGCATCGTCAGAATAGTCGCGGTCCCCAAGCCGTCTTTTTCTTCGCGGGTCCGCCGGGAGTCGGCAAGACCTTTCTTGCGGAAAAGATCGCCTCCGCACTCGGCCGCCCCTTTGAAAGGTTCGACCTGTCGAGCTACTCGGACAAAGAATCTCCGTTTGCGCTCTTCGGGCTCAATAAATCGTATCGCGATGCCGCTCCGGGACGGCTGACAAGATTTCTTCGAAACAATCCTGTTTCGGTGCTGCTCCTCGATGAGATCGAAAAATCTCACCCTTACGTTCGCAACAATTTGCTGCAGCTGCTCGATACGGGCGAAGTTCGAGACCTGTATTACGAGGAGGAGATCTCCGCGCGTGACGCCATCCTCATTTTTACCTCCAATGCGGGGAACAGCCTCTATCTCTCGGGAGACCCCTATACCCTTTCGTCGGTATCCGAGGCCGAGATCATCAACGCGCTGCAGGAGCAAGTCGATCCGGTCACGCATAAACCCTGTTTCCCGCAGGAGCTCATCTCCCGTTTTGCTTCAGGCAAGATCGTTGTATTCAATTATCTGCGGCCGCAAACACTCAGGGGCATCACGACCAAACAGCTCTACGAGCAGAGGCAAGTCCTCCGCGAAGAATACGATATCGCCTTCCGCCTAAACATTTCCACGATCGCCGATCTACTCGTCCTCTCGCTGGGGCGGAATGCAGATATCCGCACGGTCGTCCGTGCGGCGAGAGGATTTATCTTTGAAAACCTGGAACACATCACCGAATTTGTGCGGACACAGAGCGACGGCGGTTGCCGGATCTCCGGGGTACATTTCCATACCGATTTCTCTTCGACGACCGAAGATGTGCGGGAGATCCTCTTCCCGAAAGAACCTGCCCGCATCCTGAGCTGCGGTGGTAAAAAACTCGACTATCGTCTGACCAAAGAGATAAAGGACTGTACCGAGCTCTGGGAAACGTCGGAATGGCCTGATGAGTCGGAGATCCGCAAATTTGCTCCCGATCTTGCCTTTGTGGAAATCTCAAAAAAGAACAAAGGCCGAGCGCAGACGCTGTTTAAGCTTCTTGCTGCTTTGCGAATCCCGATCTGCGTCTATACCAAAGATAAAGAACCGCTCACCTATTATACCGCAAACGGCGCCGTATCATGTTACGGCGAGAGCGGCGCGGATTTCTCCGATTGGCTGTGCCGCTGTATCCGTGGCGTCAAGCTGAGCATTGCGGCGGAAAAATTTTATCGTAGCAGCAAGGTGCTCTCTTACTCGACGCACTACCGCTATTCCCCCAAGACGTGCACAGTCGATGTCACACTCTCCGACTTTCGGGCAGAGATCGCCTACAGCAACGGCGAACGCGCGCTCTTTGCAAGCGGGGCCGCCGTCCCCGAAATCAAATTCAACGATATCATCGGCGCTGAGGAAGCGAAGAAAGAGCTCTTTCCCATGATCGGACAACTGAAAAACTTCCGCAGTTATCTTGCGAACGGCATCCGTATCCCACGTGGCATCCTCCTCGAAGGACCTCCGGGCAGCGGCAAGACATCGATCGCAAAGGCAGTTGCCGCAGAGGCGGGGCTTCCCTTCCTCTCGCTCAATTCGACGCAGTTTTTAAGCCGATGGGTGGGAGAAGGCGCGCAGAAGCTGCGCGAAACCTTTGCCGCGGCAAGGCGGTACGCACCCGCCGTCCTGTTCATTGACGAGATCGACGCGATCGCCCGCGACCGCATGGGAGAGGATGCCTCCTCCAAGCATACGGACGATCTGACCAATGCGCTGCTCTCTGAATTGGATGGCTTTCAGGACAACCGCCAAACCCCCGTGCTTGTCATTGCGGCGACTAACTTCGATACGCGCAGTTCCGACACCAAGCTCGACAAGGCACTCCTGCGCCGATTTGACAAGCGTGTATACGTCGGCCTTCCGGATGCGGCCGGAAGAAAGTTTTTTCTCGAACGCGAACTCGCTAAGTACTCCTTTCAAACAGTCTCCAAGTCGACAGTCGAGAGCATTGCCAGGCGCTCTCCGGGATTTTCGCTTGCGACGCTTGAATTGATCATTCAAAATGCGCTGCGGCACGGCGAAAAGGATGGCATATTCACGCTCACGGATACGATCCTGGAAGAGGCCTTTGCGAGCTTCACCGACGGAGAGCGCAAGGCCTGCGATGAGGAGACGCTCACGAAGACTGCCTATCATGAGGCTGGACACGCCCTTGTCGCCTTGCTTCTCGGCATCAAACCGCTCTATGCGACCATTGCAGGCCGTGCCAATTATGGCGGTTACGTCTGCTATTCGGAGGAGGACAAGCGGCTGTTCACCCGAGAGGAATGCCGAAACAGAATGTGTATCGCCTTAGCGGGAAGGGCGGCAGATGTCCTCATTTATGGTGACGGAGGCATCACGACGGGAGCGAGCAGCGATCTGCGCTCCGCAACCGAGATGGCTATGGATATGGTCTGCCGCTACGGAATGGACAGCTCGCTTGTCTATATGGAGGCAGAGAAGGGGCAGGCGCCGAAGGAGATCCAAGAGCGCGCCGCCGCGCTCCTCAACGAACAATATGCACGGGCAGAGCGCCTTCTTACAGAGAACGGAGCGAAGCTGAAGGTGCTCGCCGAAGCCTTGTTGGAAAAGGAAAACCTGACGGGCGAGGAGATGGAGCGAGCGATCGGGAGGACATCATGATCGGCGAGATCGAACGGCTATTACTGAACAAGCTGAACAACGGAGAACGCTATTTCTGTTCTTCGGAACTTCCAAAGGACGAGTCAAGCCTATTTGAGTTTGACAGCGCGACAAGAAGAGAACTTGCGCGACTCACCGGCGACGGCGTGATCCGAAAAGCGGAAACGGGCGCATACGAGATCCTGCTCGACATCGGCGCGATGCGCGAGAGGATCGTCAGATCGAGCGGAAAACGTAAACAGAAAAAGCAGCTCAAACCCGAACCGTCCGGCTTTTCCGATATGCAGATCGCGGCTTGCCGATGGCAGTTCAGCCGCATAGCGGATACATCCGTACCCGAACGTCAAACGGACGATGATGAAGGCGAAGCCCGCAAAAGATACCTGGAAGAACGCCGCCGCGAGCTTCTTCGCAGATTGAACGGCTTTGACGACGATGATGACGAAGACGATGATGACGACGAGGACGATGATTGCCGTGAGGATGCGGAATCTGCCGGTTATGACGACGATGATGACGATAACGATTCGGAAGTCAAAGCAAAGCTGCGGACGTTGATGGCGGACGCTTCTCCCGAAGGGAAGGACAAGCTGTCTATCGTTCGATACGCAGTTGAGCATGGTTCCGTCACCGTTCAGACCCTCATCCATGAGCTCGGGTTCTCCGAAAAGAACGCCCGCGAGATGATCCGAAAACTCAATGCGGAGGGGATATTGGGCAATCGAGGAAAAACCGGCTATCCGTCGCTCATCTCATACGACCTCTATATCGAATGTCGTGCCGCCCAGGAGAGCTCGGAAAACAAGAGGGAACAAACTGATCCGAACGACCCCGACAACGTGGACACGGAAATCGGGAGGGATGAGGACGGTAAAGATGCTTCGGGCGAAGAGAACGCCGCATCGGATGACTTTGAAGAAAAGGTACGGGTCTGCCTCAAAGCGCTGATTTGTGATGACCTTACGCTTTCCCGTACAAAGGCGCTTCTCAAAGCGCGGGGAGCGCTGTTTGTTGCGAATCGTATTGGGGCAGAGGGGATCATCTCGATCTACGACGCCATCGTTCAAGCCCTGGACTGCATGACTGACTACCAGTTCCTCCGCTTGCGTACGCAGCTTTCGTCGGGAGAATAAACCAACAAATATACAAAAGGCGGTGAAGACCCATGTGATACTATATTTACCCTTTCGGTTCTACGAGACAACCCGATTCATAATCAACACTCACTTAAACCATCTCGGAGGATGAAAATGAAAAAATTACTTGCCATTATTTTAAGCTGTATTATAACAATTACCTGCACATTCGTGAGCGGCTGCAACTGGATCGATAACTACTTGGACGAATATTTTTCCGAAAGGGAGGAGTCGTCTTCTGACGCAGCCGAAATACCAGATACTCCGGAACTTCCAGACGATCCGGAGCAGCAGTTCCCTGACATTTCGGAACCCCCTATCGAAAAGCCATCGGACGATGAATGGAACGAGCCGCCGAAAGGGGAAGATGGCTCTGACGATGACTTAACGCCAGACGCCGCCAACCTTGTGTCGGTGTCCGAAAAGAAAGAACTTTTAAACGGCACCTACGGGGACACTTCTACGCATTCCTATTATGGAGTCGGCCGAACACTCAATGTGATCGAAGATCCGTTCATTGAAGTCACTGCAGGATATAAAAACGTCTTTGACGTCGATCAACTGCTTGCCATGAATTGGCACAAGACTGACGTCGGCAAGATGGAGGCTTCCGCACATACGGCAAACTCGATGAAGGAACTTCTTACCGAGATGAACGTAGAATATCAATCGGCTTTCTCCGTAGACTGTGGGATCGATGTGTTCACTGCAGGCCTTGGCGCAGATTATTCCTTTGCAGCAGGGCTTGAGTACAGAGAAACTTCCAACGAAGTACTTTTTAACGCATCCCAAATCTACTCTGCCACACTGGTCGAGGTCGATGGCTATTACGATACCGACCGTTTTTCAGACATCCTTTCCCGTGAAGTCCTGCAAGATGCGGCCGATGTGCAACGTGGAGAAATGACGCCGGAGCGCTTTATCGCACTCTATGGTACGCACGCTGTTCTCGCCGGCTATTACGGCGGTGAAATCTCTTGCAACTATTATTTGCGTAACACAGGACTCGAGTGGGACGAAAAAGCCGTTGCCGAGATCGAAGCGACTGTTCACGCCGGGATCAAGGATCTGCTGACGATGGAAACTTCGCAAAGCTTCTCCATTCAGCAGAAACTCGGTCTTAACCAGGAAGAAACGGAAGAACGCTTCTCGGCAAGCGCTGTTGGCGGAAACAATTTCGAAGCCCTCTCTATGGAAGATTTCCTCTCCAGCTATAGCGAGTGGGTCTCCTCCATGAACCGATCCGATGATTTTGGCGTCATCGTAGGACTCCCTAAATGCAGCCTTGTCGCGATCTGGGATTTATTTCCCGACCAGTATGAAGAAGCTAAGGAAATTCTCCGTGCATCTTTTGAGGAAACCGCACGAACGACGGAAAGCGAATTCCTTGAACAATACGAACGGTATTATCAAGATCCTGTCGACAACGGCGACACCTTAAATTTCGCAGGCGGTCACGGAACAGAGGAAAGCCCCTATCTCATTTCCGAAAAAGTTCATTTCCAAAATATAGCCAACATCTCTACAGAAGGAAAATATTTCCTCCTCACCGATTCGATTGATTTGAGCACGTGGAACTCCCCGTTCGCATTTGCCGGAAACCTGGACGGAGAGAATCATACCATTACTTACTATCAGCGCCTGAGCGGGAAGGGTGATTACAACAGCGGGCTCTTCTCGACCCTGCGTGATGCCACTATTCATGACCTAAAAATCAGGGCAACTATCTCGCGGGATGACCACAATACCTCTGACGGGAACGTCGGTTGTCTTGCCGGTGTCGCAGAAGGCAATATCCTTATCACGCGCGTATCAGTAGCTGGCACGATCGCCGCAAGTAGCTACGACGCCTATGATTATATCGGCGGCCTTCTTGGCAGGCTCTACGGCGGAACGATCAAGGAAGTTGCAGTCGACTGCAAAATCGACAACTATGCACGCCAGGCTCGAATAGGCGGCATCGTAGGTTATGCGACTCCTAGAGACCTTCCCGTTGAAATATCAAATTGCAGCCATACCGGTACTCTCACTGCAAGCTCGGCCTACATCATCGGTATCGCAGGGAAGGCGGCGCGTATAGCGGGTGGCATTGTTGGACGAAGCAAAGCGGATAAGGCATTCTCCCTAACTATTTCTAACTGCTATCATGATGGGGAAATCGCGCTCAAATGGCTGAAACACTCAACGGGGGGCACCCAGGGCCTTGGCGGCATACTCGGTCAACTCGAAGACGGCAAGAAGGATAACATCCTTGTCTCAAATTGCTTTTGGCAAGATGGACAATTCAAACTGAGCGGGAATGCAAAATCCTTCAATGAAGATGGAGCAAGAAGCAACCTTTTGGGCAGCTATAGCGAATGGGATTCTTCCATTTGGCTTTTTTCCGAAAACGCTCCTCCTCGTCTCGCTTGGTTAGACGAATAAAAAAGCATATATAAGCAAAGGCGGTGCACCAACCGGTGCGCCGCCCGTTTTATACTAAGAAATATTTATTGCACTATAACTGCTTTCAAACAACTCCCCAATAGGCGGCTGTCTTATGCGGGACAGTAAGGCGGCCGTCCGATGCAAACTCGTCAAACATCTCGGACAAGGCCCTTACGAGCGGCTCGTACGATTCGTCCTCTTTGCGCGGAGCGTAAGAACCGGACAAATTCCTGCCGATGAAGCCCTCTCTGTCGTAGATAAGATCGTTTTCGCATTCAAAACGCTCAAACCTGCCGCCGAAGTATCGCTCGATGTTCTCCTCGTCCTTCATGCCCCCGCCATAGCCGTGAAAATTCGGGCAATATCGTTTGAGCACTTCTGCCGTCCTATGATTGACGGCGCTCGTTTCATCCCGCCTGTTCCATACGAGAACGGACTTCCCGTTCGGCTTTAAGATGCGGCGGCTCTCCGTGCGGATTTTTTCCACGTCAAACCAATGGAACGCCTGCGCCGCCGTGATAAAATCGACCGAACATTCCGCGAGCTCCGTATTCTCGCAATCGCCGCTTGTGAAGCGCACATGGGGATAACGCGCCAGCTTTGCCTGTGCGACGGAGCGCATGGCGGCGTTCGGCTCTACGCAGATGACCGTGCTGCCCCTTTCTGCAAGCTGTTTGGAAAAAATGCCCGTTCCGCTTCCGATATCCGCAATGACGCTGCCTACGCAAAACCCGACCTCGTCATACAAGAAATCGATGAGCCGTGCGGGATAATGCGGTCTGTTCTTATCGTACTGCTGCTCTTTGCCCGAAAAGATCTCTCTGCTGTCCGTCATATCGTTTCTCCGTTCAAGATCGCGATCGCCCTTATAACATGCTCCTCTTCCAACCCGTTGCCAAAATGCGGATTGGTGTGGATATAGAAGGGAGAAAGTTCCCCCCATCCGAACGCGCAATCGTCGAGGATGACAAATGTTTCCACCGTTTTGTCATGTTCCGAAAGCCATGCAGACACTTCGTCTCTGCGGCTTGCTCCCCTGCCGAAATCGGGGGGTTTGCTGAAAATGCGCAGCCCGTGTTTTGCAAACGTGCGCACAACGTACTCACCCGTCTCGTCGCAGGCATTCATGGCGCCGTCCAGATGGCGGCGCCATGTCGAAGTAAGCACGATCTCTGCGCCCGTTTTCTCCACGATCTCTTTCACGAGTGGCAGGCGCGTTTCGTCGATATTCGTCTGCTCGTTCCAATTCCGACGGCAATCGTATGCGCGAGAGTTGAGCACGCCGTCGATATCGAGAAATAGTATCTTCATTTTACCACACGCACAAAATACTACTCTGTCAGGAGCTCGACCTCGATCCCGAGGATACTGTACCCTTCTTTCTCCTCGTTATCATTCCGATACAGGCATTTCGCCGCCTCCTCTGCGGAGCTGTAACCCGTCTTTATAAACAGCTTTGAGGCAAATAATTCCTGAACATTGTTAAAGCGGTGAAGTGCGATGATCTGTCCCACGCTGACCTCCATGATATTGTCAGAATGGCAGATCCCGATAAGATCACCCGCCTTCATTTCCCGCAAAAATGAACTTCTCAAATTGCAGCAAACAGTCACACCGCCCCGCTCCAAGCCCTCAAAGCGTGCTTTATCAAGGGACGTACTATGTAATGCTTTTCCGCATAGAGCAGGAGATATGCGCGTTTCATCGACACCGGGATAAGGATAGGCGCTCTTGCGCTCGATGCCCTCGCACCCGATGATCCCTACCCGCGTCCAGCCGTCCATGTACCACTCCATATAGGCATACTTGTCCGTATTGATGCCGAGCGCTTCCGCCATGATGGCACCCCATCCGCGCATGGAGTAACATACCTTTGCGCCATTATTGAGAACGGGACAGCATCCGCGCCTTTCCTGATGTGCATCGCCGCCGAACCGATACCCCTTTTCGCGCAATTCGGTTATGACCGCCTGATTTGCCGCAACAGATCCGTCAATGGACGGATATTTCTCATCTGAATAATCAGTCCAGCCGATGACTTTGAAAATATTCATCTCTATCCTCCTTTCAATCTCCCAGCAGAACGATCTCCTGATATAATACGGTCATTTTGTCGTTGAGAGGACTGTCCATGTGGTAGTGTCCGAAATACCATTTTTGATATTGCACGATGTCCTCGAAGTAAGAAAGCATCTGGTTTTCGGGATAGCGCCCCATCTGAACAGAACGCGTGCGAAGAGGCGGATACATGAGCGCCCGTTCGCCGCAGGAATGGGTGATGATATAGTCGACCTTGTTCCCGTACCGCTTCAGATTGGCGACGCCCTCGTCTAATTCCTCGTAAGAGGGCATCTCTTCCTTCCACCAGGAGACGCCCTCCTGGCGCAGATATTGATCGATCGATGTCGCACCGCCGAAGGTGAAAATGCTTTTGCCTTCCAACTCGAATACCTGCCCGCGCATCAGGTGGATGATGTCGGGGCGCACAAAATGCACCTTGCCGCCATGCCATTCGTCAACGGGATAAGCATTCAGAAGATCGAAGTTTTCATGATTTCCGTCAACGAACAGGACGGTGAACGGAAGTTCCTCATAGGGCCTCAGGTCCTGTTCCAGCGTCGGCTCAGACCAGACCGCCCCGAAATCGCCCGCAACGATCACATAGTCGCCTTTCGTAAGCTGCGGATCCCTTTTGGCAAAAAGTTTCAGTTTTGCAAAGTCATGCTGCCCGTGCGTATCGCCCGTCACATAGATCGCCATATATTCGCCTCCTTAAAACGGTTACCTTGATGTTATAACGTGACCGCATCACTATTTTCTTTGATTATAACACATTTATTGGATCTTGTAAATACATCGATTTTAATTAGTAAGCGTTGTTTGAATATCCTTTTTGAAGGTGGATGGTCTAAGTATTTCTTTTGAATAAGCTCTGCAAAAGGACGGAATAAGCAGCCCAAGGAAGGCATTTTGACTCTTTTATGAATAAAGCTTTTTTGCTTATTTCTGGAGTGTATTGACAAACGCGATTTAGACAATAACGGAAGGTATATATTTACAACATCAGCAGCCAATACAATATGCTTATTATTCATGAATGGAAGGATCAAAATAACGGTCAACGCTTTGAAGGTGATTATTGGTTGGATAAAAGGCAAAAGTGAAACATATCGTCGCGCATATAATGGAGATGGTGTGTTGAATTAAAGAATGCCGAAGGGAAAGTTTGAGGGGATGGTGTACTACATTCCGAGCGGCATGGTGCGAAGGGACGAGAACGGTATCCGTCTGCGCCTTCCCGAAGATTTCGAGGTGCATCTCAAAGACAAGAGTGCGGACGAGAACATCGACCTTTCTCCCGTGGAGCTTGAAGCCGAGCTTGCAGGGAAAACGGACGAGGACTACGAAAGCATCTACCGCCGTCCGAGTGAGGAAGCAAGGAAGAAGTTTGAACAAGTGGAGAAAAACTTACGCGAGAGCCTGCCCGACGAGATGAAGAACAAGCCCAACTGGGTGGTCGTGCGCACGCGCGAGAACAAGGAAACGGGCAGGCTGGACAAATTCCTCATCGACGTACATACGGGCAAGTTTGCCGAGAGCAATGAGCCCAAAACGTGGACGGACTTCGACGCGGCGTGCAAGTACGCGAAAGAACACGGCGGCGTAGCGCTTGCCTATGCGCTGGACGGCGCGGACGGCATCGCGTGCATCGACCTCGATCACTGTGTCGGGGAGGACGGCAAGCGCTCCGCACTTGCGGACGAGGTGCTTACAAAGTGCGGCAAGACGTATGCGGAACAGTCAGTCAGCGGCAGGGGCATCCATGTGTTCGGCAGGACAAAGGGAACAGATCTTCGCTCCTTCTCCAAAGACGGGGATATGGAATTCTACCAAGACAGGCACTTCATCACGATGACGGGTGACGGGGCAACCTGCTCCGAGCTTGCAAGTTTCGATACGCTCGAAATGCAGAGCCTGCTTGAGCGCAAGCTGGAGAGGCGGACGGAGTGGAAGAATGTGGGAAAGGGCGAAGCCGGGCTTTCGCAGATGGACGATCGCGAACTTCTCGAAAAGGCGTTCTCGGCAAAAAACGGGGATACGGTCAGGCGGCTGTATCACGGCGAAGATCTGCGGCACAACCATTCCAATTCGGATATGTCGCTCATGAATTATCTCGCCTTTTACAGCGGCGGGAATGTGGAGCAGATGACGTGCATCTTCGCAACGAGCGGACTTTTCCGACCCGACAAACCCGCAAGCTACTACGAATACACGGCGATCAAAGCCGCAAAGGACACGCCGCACTATACGCCACCGAAAGCGAGCAATACCGCGCCGAAATCTGCAAACAGCGGGAACAGCAAATAAATAAGCGGCTGCCATTCGGCAGCCGCAGGGGATGAGTTATTGGGAAAGAATATCGTCGGCGGTGATCAGAACAGTATTCGGATGAGCGGCCGCATATTCCTTTACGCTGTCCGTGAAACCGGATAAGGAGAAGAGATAATACCATACTTCGCCCTGAAACGATAATTTTGCTTGTAGCTTTTTTAGCTGCCCCATATCGAACGTCTCACCGGTAAATTTACATTCTCCCAAAATGTATTTCGTTTGGGTGCTGTCGGTGGCATAGATGTCGATCTCTTCCGACGTCGTATAAGGCTTTGTGCCCTCATCCCGATGTGTGACTTTTCCCCAGAATCTCCCGATCTTGAGGAAACGGAAGGGTGTTTTTCCCGCCTTGCGCAGATCTCTCAGATAGGAAATGCAGATGTTTTCAAAAGGTGAAGCGGAAATGCGGTGCAGGTTGGGCTGTATCACTTCTTCATAGACGGTCTGCGCTTCGCCCTGTACAAGCTCGGAGAGATAGGGATAGCAGAAAGAATACCAGAACGCGAAGAAGCTGTCCGTCAGCTTGTATTCGCCCTGTGTCCGCTTGGTCATGTTTTTGGAACTTTCCGTAACGGAAAACTCGTGCGTGATGAGCCCGACCTCGATCATCGCTTTTAAGTATGGATAGAGTTTGCTGCTTTCGAGCTGAGAACGCTCGCCGATCTCGTTGAATCGGCTGCTCCCATAGGCGATGGCCTCGGCGATCGTATTGTAGACGGCAGGTTCGCGGAATTCCTGATGCAGGATATATTCGACCTCGTTAAAGAGCACAGACCCTTTGGAGAGGATATTCTTGATGATATTGTCTCGCAGGGGGAGATTTGCGTCAAACTGAATGAGATAGTGCGGGATGCCGCCAAGAATGGAATAGGCAATGACCTTTTCTTCCGTCGAATAGCGGGGAAAGAATTTGATCGCATCCGAAAAGGGCAGGGGCTCCAGCTTGTAGTTTCCCGTCATTCTGCCATAGAGCGGATTTTTGGAGGAGAGGATCTCATCTTCCATAAAGCTTAAAGAGCTGCCGCAGAGCACGAGCATCAGGTTGGAATGTTTCAGCTTATGATCCCAAAGTGCCTGCAAAATAGAGGGGATGCCGCTGTTTCCCTTGCACATATAGGGAAATTCGTCGATGACGACGACGAGTTTTTCTTTCTCCGCAAGGTCGGGCAAACGGGAAAAGACATCCTCCCAATCGGCAAAAGCTTTGATGAAAGAACGGGAATTGCCGAAGGAAAGGACACATTCGGAAAACTTTGCAAATTGCTGTTTATCCGTCGTTTCCGTACAGGCATAAAAAAGATTTGGTTTATCTTTGCAAAACTCGGTCAAAAGCTCGGTCTTTCCGACGCGGCGCCTGCCATACAAGACGATAAATTCAGCTTTTGAAGAATGATAATGCTCATTCAAAAATTGCAGTTCCTGTGTTCTTCCGATAAACATGGTCTACCTCAACAGAATTTAGTTTAGCATAATCACGATTATGTAAATATTATAACTCAAGCAAACGATTTTGTCAAGAGGAAAGTTTGTCGAAAAAGAAAGGGAGGGCTCGAAACGTTCTGAGCGTTCATGCGGAGAATATGCGGCACTCTGTTTTATAGTTTTGCGGCATTTCATTTAACAGATTTGCGCTGTCTTGTTGCGGTGATTTGCGGCATTTTGTTGGAGTAATTTGCGGTATTTCACCGAAGTGATTTGCGGTAAAGTGCGGGAACAGCAAATAAA